>DHCFI07803__coassemble_1686_pt1 | contig 13419 bp, 12 predicted proteins | sample DHCFI07803__metabat2_low_PE_024 | metagenome-assembled genome bin DHCFI07803 | reverse complement strand
ACGGTTCCGCCCCGGACATCGCCGGCCAGGGCATCGCCGACCCGACCGCCGCGATTCTCTCCGGTGCGATGATGCTGCGCCACCTCGGCCGCGAGGACGACGCCGCCCGCATCGAGCGTGCCGTCGAGGCCGACGTCGCATCCCGCGGCGACGCCCCCATGGTCACCTCGGAGGTCGGTGACCGCATCGCCGCCGCGGTGTCGCAGGGTTAGGTTTCGCTTTACGACGCTCACGCTCACCTCATGGAAAGGCGCCCGGATCGAATTCCGATCCGGGCGCCTTTTGGCGTGTGCACGGGCCGTCACCAAGCAATGAGTGAACGCACCCCGGGGCGCGCGGCACCAACTGCGGACGCTTCCCCGATTTCGTTGCGTGAAATCGGGGAAGCGTCCGCAGTTGCGTCCCCAACTCAGGCGACGCGCGCCGGGCTGCGGGGCTCCGTGGAGGAGGCCGGGATCAGGGAGCCGGTCGCGAACTTCCTGCGGCGCAGCAGCCGCATCGCGTTGACGATGACCACCAGCACCGACAGCTCGTGGACGAGCATGCCGATGGCCATGGTCACGCCGCCGGCGAAGACGCCCGCCAACAGCACGGCGACGGTGAGCAGGGCGATGAAGATGTTCTGCTTCATCACGCGGTTGGTGCGCTTGGCCAAGTCGATGGCCTCCGGCAGCTTGAGCAGGTCGTCGGACATCAGCGCGATGTCGGCGGACTCGACCGCGACGGCGGAACCGGCGGCGCCCATGGCCACGCCGATGTCCGCGGCGGCAAGCGCCGGGGCGTCGTTGACGCCGTCGCCGACCATCGCGACCGTGCGGCCGGCGGCGCGGTAGGACTCCACGGCGTCGTACTTGCCCTCCGGCAGCAGCGACGCGCGGATCTCGTCGACCCCGGTCGCGCCGCCGATGGCGCGGGCCACCGGTTCGACGTCGCCGGTGAGCATGACGACGTCCTTGACGCCGATGCGGTGCAGGCCTGCGACCATGTCGGCCGCCATGTCGCGGACCTCGTCGGCGACGGCGATGACGCCGAGCGCGCGGCCGCCCGCCGCGACGATCATCGGGGTGGTCCCGCCGTCCGCCAGTTCGCCGGCGACGCGGGCTGCGTCAGGGGAATCGATGCCGAACTGCTCGAGCAGCGCGGGGTTGCCCACCAGGATCAGCTCGCCGTCGGCGACGGCGCGGATGCCCTTGCCGGGAACGGATTCCACGGTGTCCGGCAGCGCGACGGACAGACCTCCGTCGCGGGCGGCCTCGAGGATGGGCGCGGCCAGCGGGTGCTCGGAGCCGGCCTCCGCGCGGGCCGCCGCGGCCAGCACCTCGCGACGGGTGACGCCCTCGCCGACGGGGATGACGTCGACCAGGCGCGGCTCGCCGACGGTGAGCGTGCCGGTCTTGTCCACGGCGACCAGGTCGATGTCGGCCGCGGTCTCCAGGAATTCGCCGCCCTTGATCAGGATGCCGTCGCGCGCCGCACGGCCGATGCCGGAGACGATGGACACCGGGATCGAGATGACCAGCGCGCCGGGGCAGCCGATGACCAGCAGCGTCAGCGCCAGCTCGACATCGCGGAACGCCAGCCCCGCGACGACGGCCAGGACGATGATGCCAGGCGTGTACCAGCGGGAGAACTTCTCCATGAACGTCTGCGTCGGGGCCTTCGCGTCCTGCGCTTCCTCGACGCGGTGGATGATGCGCGCCAGCGTCGTGTCCGCGCCGACGCCGGTGGCCTCGACCCGCAGAAAGCCGCCGCGGGAGATGGTTCCGGCGAACACCTGGTCGCCGATCCGCTTGTCGACGGGCACCGACTCGCCCGTGATGCTCGCCTGGTCGATGGCGCCGGTTCCGTCGACGACCACGCCATCGACGGGGACCTTGGCGCCGTTCTTCACGATGACGATCTCGCCCGCGGCGACCTCGGCGGCGCCGACCGTGACCTGTTCGCCGCCGCGGAGGACGACCGCTTCGTCGGGGGCGACCGCGATGAGCTCCTGCAGCGCGGACCTCGTCTTGTTCAGCGTCGCCGACTCCAGGGCATTGCCCACGGCGAAGAGGAAGGTCACCGCGGCGGCCTCCCAGTAGTTGCCGATGAGGATGGCTCCGACGGCGGCCACGGTCACCAGCGCGTCGATGCCGATGTCGCGGACCATCAGTGCCCGGACGGCGCCCCGGGCGATGCGCCAGCCGGCGACCACGGCCGCGGCGAGCATCAGGCCGTTGGCCACCGCGTGCGCGCCGGCGAGGCCCGATGCGATCCACGAGGCGATGATGAGCGCGCCCGAGATGATCGGCACCGCCCACCGTCCGGTGAGAAATCCGTTGAAGCGTGTCATTGTCCCGTCCTTTCGGTTCAGGTCGCCCTCTGCCGCGGCCGAGCGGGCCGGTCACCAGGCGATTTCCAGGTTCGTCTCCGACGGTATGGGGGAGCGGCGCTCCGGAGAATGACGCGGATCAATTGTCCGGGAGAGGTTCGGAAGGGAGGAGAGGTGGAGGAGAGGGGGACGAGCGGGGACGCGAAAACCGCCCCGCACCGGTGGTCCGGTGCGGGGCGGTTCGTGTCGGCGGGCGGGAGCTAGAAGGCGGATGCCTTGGCGACGTACCCGGCCTTCGCGATCTCGTCGATGATGGCGTCGGTGCCGGCGACCTCCGGGTCGTGGTCGACCTCGATGCGCGAGGTGTTGAAGTGGACGGTCACGTCGGAGACGCCGGGCATGCGGCCGACCCGCTTCTCGATCTTGGAGACGCACGACGGGCAGGTGAAGCCCTCGGCGCGGAGCATGGTGGTGGTGACGTCGGACATGGTGATCGCTTCCTTTCGGCTGGTCGGAGGGTCGTGGCCCGCCGTTTTCCTTGGTGCGCCACTCACGCTATTGCGGGGCGGCGGAAGCGACATTGACGTGCGTCAATTATCCGGAAATCATCCTTCGGCGAGCTCCCGGAGCGCGGCCATGTCGGTGATCGCGGTCCATTTGCGGCCCGTGTCGATGACGCCGTCGCGGCGCATGGCGCTCATGGCGCGGCTCACCGACTCCGTGGTCGATCCGGTCATGCCGGCGAGGTCCGCCCGGGTCAGCGGCACCTGCAGCAACACCCCGTCGGGCCCGGGATCGCCGAACTTCGCGGCCAGGCGGACCAGCGCACCGGCCACCCTTTGCGCGACGGTGCCGGTCACGGCCGCGAACGCCGCGCGGGTCGAACTGAGTTGGCCCGCGACCTCGTCGAAGGCTCGCACGGCGACTGCGGGGTAATCGCCGAGCAGGGTGCGGAATCCCTCGGAGTCGATGCGCAGCGCGCACGTCGTCTGCAGGGCCATGACGGAATCTCCGTGGACACCCATGCCCAGCGACGCCACTCCACCGAACAGATCCCCGGGGCCGAGCACGTCGAGGACGATTTCGGCGCCGTCCGCGTCGGTCCGCGTCATTTTCGCGCGCCCGGAGGCGAGGACGTACAGGTCGTCGGCGGGGTCCCCTTCGACGTACAGGTATTCGCCGGCGGCCCAGGATCGGGCGGTCATCCGCTCGCCCACGTCGGCGATGTCCCGTTCGCCCAGGTCCCCGAACAGCGCCGTCGCCGCCAGCACCCGGCGCCGCACGGGCGCGGGGCAGGAGTGCGGCTCTCCGCAGGCCGCCCGCAGCGGCACGTATCGTCGTTCACTCATGGCCCCATCGAACCATGATCGGCCACGCTCAGTCCGACAACAGCGCGATGAGCTGCTCGCGCACCACCCAGCGACGGCGCTGCGTCCGCTCGGGACCGCGGACGCCCTCGGAAACGCGGATGCAGGCCGCCTCGATGTCGACGGTGCCCAGCTGCATGCCGTCGGTGGTGGTGATCACGTGGCCGCCGTAGTACTCGTCCGGCTCGATTGCGTCGGCCGGATGCCCCTGGCGGTCCAGCTCGTCGATGATCAGGTCGAGCACCGACCGCTTCTGGCCGGCCCGCGGCAGTCCCGCGACCAGCGCGTCGCGGGTGATCTCCAGGTGGCCGAGGTGCTGCGCGCATTCGTGGTACACGTGCACCATCACGCCGCCGATCGTCGGCAGCCACCAGCGCCGCTTGTCGGTCGGGGGAGCGGCGGGCGCGTCCTGCGGGTCGGCGTCGCGGAGCTTCTCCAGCGCGGCGACGATGACCTCGCGCTGTGCGGCGTGGCGCTCCAGTTCGTCGGCGACGGTGCCGGAGGCGGAGAATTCGTCGGTGCGGTCCCTGACGTCCTCATTGCCCTGGCAGACGTGGTCGAGCCAGTATCGGGCGGAGCCTCCGACGTGGCGCAGCAACACCAGAGGGGAGTTCACGCCGGGGATGTCGGGGCGGGCGTTGGCCAGCTCGTCGTCCATGCCGCCGACGATCGCGGCGATCGCATCGAATGCCTCGAGAATGTGGGATTCCAGCGGGCGGGCGGGGTTCTGCGTGTTCATGCATCCACCATAGCCGTGATCGATGTCACACGGCAGGCTTTGCGACGCCCATGGCTTTCACCGTTCGCCGGGCCCCGTCCCGGACCCGCCGTCGGCGGGACCGCCGGGATTGATCAGGCCGGCGCGCATCATCGCGTCTTCGAAGGGGCCGTCGACGAGCACGGACGGCTTGCCGTTGGGGCCGTCGGGGCCGCGAACGTCCTGGATCAACGGCCCGTCGCTGAACCCCGACCCGGCCACGGAGGAGGAGACCTCCGGATCGTGGATGTAATAGAGCCCCTCGAAGCCGGTGCCGTCGCCGAACCTTTCCAGGAAGTCGAAGAGCATGCCGATCCCGCGAAGCGACGTTTCGTCCACCAACGGCACGCCCACCAGGCCGTCGCGGCGCGGCGCGACGGCCAGCACGCCTTCGCCGACGGCCGGGACACCGGCTTCGTCGGCGATGCGCGCCGGCAGCGAAGCGATCTGCGAGGACACGAAGAAGTGGTCCCCCTCCAGCACCCACATCGGGCCGCCGCCCTCGACGGCGACGTTGGACAGGTCGGACTGCTCGACCTCCGTGTTCCGGCGCGCTGCGGCGAAGAGCAGATCGAGGTCCCGGTCCGCCAGGTGTGCATCGGTGAGCGTGGTGACGTGCGACGGCAGATCCCGGCACATCACCTCCACCAACGGGCCGATCCGGCGGGAGTACGCGAACTCCCGGTCATGGGTCTCGTCGGTCATCCTGTCGAACAACCTGGAGCGCAGCGTGCGCATCAATTCGGCGTCATCGGAGGGGATTTCGTTGACGGGCGAGGCAGTGTTTTCGGCAGGCTCCGCCGCATCGGGGGCGGGCTCGGGGGTGTCCTGGGGTCCGGTCTTCCTGCGTCGGCTGAACATGGGGCCAACCTAGCAGCGGTGTTCGATATTCTGGGTGAAACGATTGCCGTCGGGCGTCAGAGGCCCGGCCGGAGCCCCCAGGAGGCCCCATGTCCGTCGAACTCGACGAAATCCGCGATTTCCTCCGCGAGACCTCGCCGTTTTCGGAACTGCCGGACGAGGAGCTCAGGCAGCTGCCGTCTCGGCTGACCATGCGCTACGCCCGCCGTGGGCAGGAGATCATCTCCGCCGGCCGGGCCAACGACGCGGTCTTCCTCGTCCGCTCCGGCCTCGTGGACGTCTTCGACCCCGCGGGCACGCTGCTCGACCGGCGCGACGACGGCGATCACCTCGGCTACTCCACCCTGTTGTCGGGTGAACCGTCGCTGTACACCATGACGGCGGTGGAGGACACGCTGCTGCTGGTCATCTCCCGCGAGGTCTTCGACGATCTCGTCGCCCGCTTCCCGCACATCAGCCAGTACTACGGCGGCGAGAACGCGCGCATCCGCGCCGTGGCCTCGGACCTGCGCAGCTCCGCGTCCACCGACGCGCTGCGCACCCGCGTCGCCGACCTCATGGCCGGCAATCCCGTCCACATCGGCTCCGGCGCGACGATCGGGGAGGGCGCCCAGCTGATGAGCGAACGCAACGTCTCCTCGCTGCTCATCATCGACGACGGGAAACTCACCGGCATCCTCACCGACCGCGATCTGCGCCGCCGCGTGCTCGCAGCGGGCCACGGACCGGAGCTGGTCATCGGCGATGTCATGACGCCGGACCCGGTCACCGTCGACCCGTCGATGTTGGCTTTCGAGGCGATGCTGCTCATGGCCGAACGCAGCTACCACCACCTGCCGGTCGCCGACGAGACGGGAGTGGTGGGCATGGTCGTCATCGGCGATTTGCTGCGCACCCTGCACACCGACCCGGTCTACGCGACCGCAACGTTGGCCCGTAAGGGCACGGTCGCCGAGATCGCCGAGGTCGCCGCCAACTCGCGGCGCGTCGTCGGCCGCTTCATCGAGCGCGGCGTGTCCGCCGACGAGGTCTCCCGCCTGCTCACCGTCACCGCCGACGCCGTCGCCCGCCGCCTGCTAACGCTGGGCGAGGAAAAATTCGGCGCTCCGCCGGTGCCGTACTCCTTCGTGGTCCTCGGCTCCCAGGGGCGCCGCGAGATGGGCATGGCCTCCGACCAGGACAACGCCTTCATCATCGACGACGCCTACGACGAAGCCGCTCACGGCGACTACTTCGCCCGGCTCGCCAACTTCGTCTGCAACTCGCTCGCCGAATGCGGCTACCCGCTGTGCCCCGGCAACATGATGGCGTCGAACCCCGATTGGCGCATGAGCCTGTCGCAGTGGAAGACGAAGTTCCACTTGTGGATCACCAAGCCCGACCCCGATGCGCTGCTCCACGCCCAGACGTTCTTCGACATCCGCGGCGTCCACGGCGAAGACGAGCTGGTCGACGACCTGCGCGCCACCTACGTGCCCATCGCCGAAGGCTCCAAGCGCCTCCACGCGCACCTGGCCAAGCTCGCCGCCAACCGCGAACCCCCACTGGGCTTCTTCCGCGGCCTCGTGCTGGAGAAGGGCGGCACGCACGAGAACACGCTCGACATCAAGAAGGGCGGCATCGCCACCGTCGTCCAGATGGCGCGCCTGTTCGCGGTGGCCTCGGGCCTGCCCCAGGTGGGCACCCGCGACCGCCTCGCGGCGGCCGCCGGCGCCGGTGCCGTGAGCCGTCAGGGCGCCGCGGATCTGCGCGACGCCTTCGACTTCCTGGCCACCGTCCAACTCGCCCACCACGAGGCGGCGGTGAATGCGGGCGAGGTCCCCGACAACCACGTCAACCCCAAGGAGCTGTCCCGCCTCGAGCGAGAGCACCTGCGCGACGCCTTCGGGGTGATCCGTCGTCTCCAGCAGTCGTTGGCCACGAAGTATCCGATCAACCAGATGTCGTGATGGGGCGATAACCCATGGGAATCTTCGATTCGATGTTCGGCGGTGGCCGTCGCAAAGCAACCGGCGCCCTCGCCGAGTTCTACGACGTCCCGCTGCAGCAGGACCGCTGGTTGGCGGTCGACGTGGAGACCACGGGCCTCGACCCGAACAAGGACCGTCTGCTGTCCATCGGCTGGGTGCCGGTCGACGGCGACGAGATCATCCTCGGCGGCGCCGGCCACGTGGTGCTGCGCGGTGCGGAAGGGGAGGCGTCGGTCGGCGAATCCGCGACGCTGCACGGCCTGACCGATGACGCCATCGCCGAGGGCGTCGACCCCCGCGAGGCGATGGAGATGGTGCTCCACGCGCTCAAGGGGCGCGGGCTGCTGGCGCATTTCGCGAAGCTGGAGACGGGTTTCCTGGACAAGGCCTGCCGCCAGCATTTCGGCGCCGGGCTCAAGGTCGAGGTCGCCGACACGATGCAGCGCGAGTACCGCAAGTACCAGGCCGCCGACCGCGAGCCGCGCCGCGACGAGTTGCGCCTGTGGACCGTCCGCGAACGATACGGGCTCGCCCCCTACAAGGCGCACCACGCGCTGACCGATGCCCTCTCCGGCGCGGAGCTGTGGCTGGCGCAGGACGCGGCGGGGCTGCCGCGGTAGCGGGGTGCCCCCGGCGGCGTGGGGCCGATCACCGTGTGCCGGGTGCGGGCATGTAACCTGTCCCGCATGCGTATTGCTCGAATCGCCCACCCCGAGGGCATGTGTTTCGCGCTGGTCGAAGGCGAAGATGACGGTGTTCAGCTGCACGAGATCGAAGGCCATCCCTTCGGCGAGGTGACCAAGACCGGCCGCTCCTGGCCGCTGGCCGACGTGCGCCTGCTCGCGCCGATGCTGCCGTCGAAGGTGGTCGCCATCGGCCGCAACTACGCCGACCACGTCAAGGAGGTCTTCAAGACCTCCGGCGAGTCGCTGCCGCCGACGATGTTCCTCAAGCCGCCGACGGCCGTCATCGGCCCCGAGGCTCCCATCCGCATCCCGGAGTTCGCCACGAAGGTGGAGTTCGAGGGCGAGCTGGCCATCGTCATCGGCAAGCCCTGCAAGAACGTCAAGGCCGCCGACGCCGAGTCCGTGATCTTCGGCTACACCATCGTCAACGACGTCTCGTCGCGCGACCTGCAGTTCGCCGACGGCCAGTGGGCGCGCGCGAAGGGCATCGACACGTTCTGCCCGATCGGCCCGTGGATCCAGACCGAGCTGGATTACGAGAACCTGCCCATCAAGGCGCACCTGACCCAGAACGGCGTCACCGAGACCAAGCAGGACTCCAACTCCGACCAGATGATCATGTCGATCCCGGAGATCATCGAGTTCCTCACCGCCTCGATCACCCTGCTGCCGGGCGACATCATCTGCACGGGTTCCCCGGCGGGCACCGCCGAGATGTTCCCGGGCGACCGCATCGAGATCGAGATCCCGGGCATCGGCAAGCTGGCCAACCCGGTCGAGCGCGCGTAGTCCGCTTCACCGCTTTCGCTTGACGACGAACCCCTCCCGGACCTTTTCAGGTCGGGGAGGGGTTTTCGCGTGCCCGGGTGGGAGCACGGGCAGAGGTCAGAGCCCGAAGGCGCGCAGTACGGTGCGCAGCTTCGCCGTGGTTTCGGCGAGCTCCTCTTCGGGGTTCGAGTCGGCGACGATGCCGCCGCCGGCCCACAGGCGGGCCTCGGTGCCCGCGGTGTCGATCTCGGCGCACCGGATGGACACGACGAATTCGCCGTCGCCCTCGGAGTCGCACCATCCGACGCAGCCGGCGTAGAAGCCGCGGTCGGACTCGATGGCCTCGATGACGCTCATGGCCGATTCGGTCGGCGTGCCGCAGATCGCCGGGGTGGGGTGGACCAGCAGGGCCAGGTCGAGGGCGGAGATGACCGGGTCCTTCAGTTCGCCCCGGATGAAGGTGCCCAGGTGCCACATCTCGGAGGTGCTCAGCAGCTGCGGCTCGTGGGGGACGTCGAGGTGCGAGCACAGCGGGGCGAGGTTGTCGGCGATGTCGTCGACGACGAACTCGTGTTCCTCGTTGTTCTTGCGCGAGGCCATGAGCTTCGCGGCGGCGGCCTCGTCGGCCGCGCGGTCGCGGGAGCGGGGCGCCGAACCGGCCAGCGGGAACGCCTCGACGATGCGGCCGCGGCGGCGCACCAGCATCTCGGGGGAGGACCCGATGAGCATGCGGCCGGTGAATCGCCCGCCGGCCGGGCCGAGGTCGGCGACGAAACCGTCGCGGTTGGGGGAACCGTCGATGAGGCGGGAGGACAACTGCAGCGGGTCGATCGCCGGATCGATGGCCAGGTCGATGGCCCGTGCCAGAACGACCTTGTCCATGCCGGAGACCTTGATGGTGCGGATGGCGGCGTCGAGGCGCTCGAGGTGCTCCTCCGGCGCCGGGTCGTGGCCGACGATGCGGGCCTTGATCTCCGGCGGATTCCACCGGTAGTGGGCCGGCGGCTCCAGCGGCTGCTCGGAGCGGATGATCTCGCGCGGCACGGTCAGGGCGGCGGGGCGCTCGGGATTGAACGGGATGGCGCCGACGATCATCTGGTGCTCGCCGCGGCGCAGGCGCTCGGCGGCCAGCCACGGGTCGCTGTACGTGGCCAGGGATCCCTGCGTGCGCACGGAACCGTGGCTGCGGGAGAGCAGGAAGTCGGGGGCCGTTGCGGGGCGCCCGTCGAAGGGGCCGCGTCGCCCGCGGACGCATTCGTCGCCTTCCGAGGTCATCGGATCCGTTCACCGCCTTCCCGCGCTTGACCATGTGAGATGCCGGAAACGGGCTGGTGAGTGCCGTGCACTACCCCGGCCGCTCCGTCATCCCGGGTGTGATTCGATGATACCCAGCGGTGCCCCGGGAACCGATTCGCCGCCGAAACCTCCATGTCACGGGCCTGCACGACGGCCTCAGCCCCGCCCCGCGAACGGCATTCCGGCGGCCGTGACGGTCAGCTGGTCGACGACCGCGGTCGGCGGCAGCGATGCGGCGTAGACGAAGGCCCGGGCGGCCTCCGCGGCCGGAAACGTCGGTTCCGCGACGCGGGAGCCGTCGGCCTGCAGCGCGCCGGTCGACGCGCCGAAACCGGCGAGCAGCCCCGTCGCGGCGTTGCCGACGTCGATGCGCGTGGCGGTGATCCCGTGCGGGCGCCCGTCGAGCGCTGTGACTGCGGCGAGGCCGGCCAGGCCCGCCTTCGACGCCGCGTACGGCGCGGAATGCGGGCGGGGAGTCTGGGCGGCGATGGAGCCGTTGAAGATGATTCGCCCGCCCGCCGGATCCTGCGCCGCCATGGCGCGGAAGGCACCGCGCGCGGTGAGGAACGCGCCGGTCAGGTTGATCTCCACCGTCTCGCGGAAGCCGTCGGCACTCATCTCTCCCAGCGGTGCGGTCGGCCCGGGTACGCCGGCATTGATCACGGCCAGGTCGAGGCGGCCAAAGTCGGCGGCGATGCCGGCGAACAGTGCGTCGACGTCGGATTCGTCGATGACGTCGCAGCGCGCCCAGCTCAGCGCGTCGGGGGATTCGGCGCACACGGCTTCGAGAGGGGCGGGCGTGCGTCCGCAGATGCGCACGGTCCACCCGTCGGCGACGAGCGCCCGGGCGACTTCGGCGCCGATGCCCGCCCCGCCGCCGGTGACCAGCGCGTAGCGTGCGCGGTCGCCGTGGTTGCGGTGGTCACGGTGGTCTCCACCGTCCGTCACGTCCGGGCCGTCGCCGGCTTCGTTCATGGCTCGCATGGATCGAATTGTGGCACGGGCCACTAATCTTGACGCCATGACCCCCGCGAACGACACCCCGGACCACGTCACCGGCACTGATCACATCACCGGCACCGATCACGTCGCCAACTGCTCCATCCTCCATCCCGGCCGCACTCCCGCGGAGGCCATGCGTGCCGCCGCGGCCGCCGGCTACCGCGAGGTCGAGTTCTGGTGGCCGTTCGCGGCGGAGGAGCCGTCGGAAAGCGAAATCCTGGAATTTGCGGCTGCTCTCGACGATGCGGGCGTGCGGCTGGTCGCCATCAACCTGTGGGCCGGCGACATGGCCGCGGGGGAGCGCGGGGTGCTGCACGAACGCATGCTTTCCGACGGCCACCTCGCCGCCGTCCGCCGACTGCGCGAACTGACCGGCGTGTCCATGGGCAATCTGCTCCCCGGCGCGGGAGGCCCCGAAGTGACCGAGACGCAGCGGCGTCATGTCCGGGCGGTCGCCGAGGCGCTGCCCGGGTTCACCCCGCTGATCGAACCGCTGTCCGGCAACCCCGAGCTGCCGGTGCGCGACCCGTGGACCGCGGTCGAGCTATGCCGCGAGACCGGGGCTGGTCTGCTGCTCGACGTGTTCCACCTGGCCGAGCTCGGCGCCGACGTCGACGCGTGGCTCGATGACGTCGCGGCGGGGGAGCAACCGCTGCCGCACCACGTGCAGATCGCCGATTCCCCCGGCCGCGGGGCGCCGGGCACGGGCGCGGGGTTCACCGGAACGGCGCCGATGCGCCGGTGGCTGGAGCGGCTCGAAGAGCTCGGCTACTCCGGGCGCATCGCCGACGAATGGGTCGGGCGGTAGCGTTCGGCCGTTCGTCCCTCATCGCCGGTTGGCCGCGAGCATGCAGGTGCGGGCGGGTATCGTCGTCAAGCATGTCTGATGTTCGCGTCCGCTTCTGCCCCTCACCGACCGGCACCCCCCACGTCGGCCTGATCCGCACCGCCCTGTTCAACTGGGCCTACGCCCGCCACACCGGCGGCAAGCTCGTGTTCCGCATCGAGGACACCGATGCCGCGCGCGACTCCGAAGAGTCCTACCAGGCCATCATCGACGCCCTGACGTGGCTCGGCCTCGACTGGGACGAGGGCATCGACGTCGGCGGCCCGCACGGCCCGTACCGCCAGTCGCAGCGCAAGGACATCTACGCCGACGCGCTGGCCAAGCTCATCGAGTCTGGGGAGGCCTACGAGTCCTTCTCCTCCCCGGAGGAGACCGAGGCACGCCACCGCGCCGCCGGCCGCGACCCGAAGCTGGGCTACGACAACCACGACCGCAACCTCACCGACGAGGAGAAGGCCGCGTTCCGCGCCGAGGGCCGCAAGCCCGTCATCCGCCTGCGGATGCCCGACGAGGACATCGCCTTCGACGACCTGGTCCGCGGCCGCGTCGAGTTCAAGGCCGGCGTCGTGTCCGACTTCGTCATCGCCCGCTCTACCGGCGAGCCGCTGTACACCCTGGTCAACCCGCTCGACGACGCGCTGATGGAGATCACCCACGTCCTGCGCGGCGAGGACCTCCTGCCGTCGACGCCCCGCCAGATCGCGTTGTACCGCGCGCTGGAGCGCATCGGCATCGGCTCCGGCGCCCCGAAGTTCGGCCACCTGCCGTTCGTCATGGGCGAGGGCAACAAGAAGCTGTCCAAGCGTGACCCCGAGTCCGACCTGTTCATCCACCGCCGCAACGGCTTCCTGCCCGAGGGGCTGCTGAATTACCTGGCGCTGCTCGGCTGGTCCATCTCCGCGGACAACGAAGTCTTCTCCATGGACGAGATGGTCGCCGCGTTCGACGTCGCCGACGTCAACTCCAACCCGGCGCGCTTCGACCAGAAGAAGGCCGACGCCATCAACGCCGAGCACATCCGCCTGCTGGACCCGGAGGACTTCGCTGCCCGCCTGCGCACCTACCTCGCCGAGACCCGCGATTGGCCGATCGACTACCCGGCCAAGGATTTCGCCTTCCTGGCGGAGATGGTGCAGACGCGCATCAAGACCCTCGGCGAGGCGTGGGACCTGGTGAAGTTCCTCGTCGTGTCCGACGACGAGTTCCAGCTCGACGAGAAGTCCGCCCGCCGCAACCTCAAGGAGGACGCGGTGGCGGCCCTCGACGCCACCATCGCGGCCGTCGAAGGCCTGCCGGAGGAGGAGTTCACCACCCCGGCCATCGAGGCCGCCCTGCAGAAGGCGCTCATCGAGGATCTGGAGCTCAAGCCCCGCAAGGCGTTCGGCCCCATCCGCGTGGCCGTCACCGGCGCGCAGGTGTCGCCGCCGCTGTTCGAGTCCATGGAGCTGCTGGGCCGCGAGAAGTCGCTGGCGCGCCTGAAGGCCGCCCGCGAGGTCACCCCGTGGCAGTCGGAACCCGCGCAGTAGGGGATCCGGCCGGCTTTCGCTTTGCGAC
>DHCFI07803__coassemble_1636_pt1 | contig 14001 bp, 15 predicted proteins | sample DHCFI07803__metabat2_low_PE_024 | metagenome-assembled genome bin DHCFI07803 | reverse complement strand
CTCCCAGAACATTACACACGCCGCCGAGAACAACGCAAAACGCCACGTCAACCCAGGAAAAGCGATTGCGCTGCCCCAAGGAAGAACCAAACCGGGCCCGCCTCCCGAGGAGACGGGCCCGGTGGTCGTCGTAAAGCGAGCCCGCCCGCCCTACTGGACGCGCTCGATGTCCGCGCCAAGCGACGTGAGGGTCTCGACGAATTCGGGGTACCCGCGGTCTATGTGGAAGACGTCGTGCACCTCGGTGACGTCGCCCGGCTCGGTGCACAGGCCCGCCAACACCAGGCCGGCGCCCGCGCGGATGTCCGACGACCACACCGGAGCCGAGCTCAGGCGCCGCTTGCCGCGGATCATCACGTGGTGCCCGTCGACGGTGGCGTCGGTGCCCAGGCGGATCATCTCGTCGACGAACCGGAAACGCGACTCGAAGACGTTCTCGGTGAGCACGCTGACGCCCTCGCTGACGCTGGCCAGCGCAATCGCCATGGGCTGCAGATCGGTGGGGAAACCCGGGAACGGCAGGGTCTGGTAGTTCACGGCCGACGCCCGGCCCTCCATGCGCACCCGGAACCCGGCGGCGTAGGTCTCCACCTGTGCGCCGGCGTTCTTCAACTTTTCCAGCGCCAAGTGCAGGTGGCTGGGGCTGATGCCGCCGACGGTGACGTCGCCGCCGGTCATCGCGGCCGCATACGCCCAGGTGCCGGCGACGATGCGGTCGCCGACGACCTCATGGCGCGTCGGCCGCAGCTCCGCGACGCCGTCGACGGTGATGGTGTTCGACCCGGCACCGGAGATCCGCGCACCCATGGCGACGAGCATGTCGCACAGATCCACGATCTCCGGCTCGCGCGCGGCGTTGTCCAAAACGGTCCGGCCGTCCGCGAGCACCGCGGCGGTGAGGATGTTCTCGGTCGCGCCGACCGACGGGAAGTCGAGCTTGATGTGCGCGCCGGTCAGGTGTTCGGCCTCGGCCACCACGCACCCGTGGTTGATGTAGGTCCGTGCACCGAGCTGTTCCAGCCCGGACTGGTGCATGTCCAGCGGCCGCGACCCGATGGCGTCCCCGCCGGGCAGGGCGACGATGGCCTTCTTGCAGCGCGCGGTCAGTGGCCCGAGGACGCACACGGACGCGCGGAACTGCCGCACGGCCTCGAAGTCGGCGCGCGGCGACAGCTCGGCCGGCGTGGTGATGCGCACGACGTCGCCTTCGCGCTCGACCGTGCATCCCAGGCCCTCGAGCACCTTCTGCATCAGCGGGACGTCGTCGATGGCCGGGCAGTTGGTCAGCACGGTGGTGCCCTCCGCCAGCAACGCCGCGCCCATCAGCTTGAGCACGGAGTTCTTCGCGCCGGACACGCGGACCTGCCCGCTCAGCCGAGCGCCGCCCTTGACCAGGAATCGTTCGTTTGCCACGGCACCAACGAAACCACACTTTCGCCGCCGCCGCCTAGAGTGGTGTCATGTCCGTTCATTTGACACGCATTTACACCCGTACCGGCGACGACGGCACCACCGGCCTGTCGGATTTCAGCCGCGTCCCCAAGGATGATCCGCGCCTGGAGGCCTACGCAGATTGCGATGAAGCCAACGCAGTCATCGGCCAGGTCCTGGTTCTCGGCGAGCCGTCCGAGGACATCGCCGCGGTGCTCCGCCACATCCAAAACGACCTCTTCGACGCCGGCGCCGATCTGGCCACCCCGATCGAGGAGAACCCCAAGTACCCGCCGCTGCGGATCACGGAGGACTACGTCACCCGCCTGGAGCAGTGGTGCGACTCGTTCAACGAGGATCTGCCCTCCCTGAAGTCCTTCATCCTGCCGGGCGGCACGAAGGCCGGGGCGCTGTTGCATTCGGCGCGCGTGGTCGCCCGTCGCGCGGAGCGTCGCGCCTGGACCGCGGTGCGCGAGCACCCGGAGACCACGTCCTCGTGGCCGGCGAAGTACCTGAACCGCCTGTCCGACCTGCTTTTCATCCTGTCGCGCGTCGCCAATGACGGCGATGACGTCCTGTGGGTCCCGGGCGGCGAGCGTGGCCCGGACAATGTCGGCGGGTCCGGTTCCTCGGACTAGGACGAAAAAGAAGCTTGACGACGGCCCGGCGTCCGCGCCGGTCCGTCGTCAAGCAGAATCAGTGCAGGATCAGATCAGGGCAGGGCCCCGATGCGGCGGGCCGCGTTGACCGCCTCGTACCGGGTGTGGGCCCCCAGCTTGCGCATCACCGAACGAAGGTAGGACTTCACGGTCTCCGCGCCGATGCCCATTTCCTCGGCCGCCTCGACGTTGGTGTGGCCCAACGCCACGCAGGCCAGCACGTCCAGCTCGCGGGCCGACAGCTTGGTGGTCTGCTTCACCCGCACGGGCGTGACCATCTGGTCGCAGAGTTCCTCGAGCTCCTGGCGCAGCTTCTCGTCGTCGACCCGATTGGCCAGCATGCGCAGCTTCGAATGGGTGGAGCGCACCTGCTCCCATTCCGCGCCGTTCATCACCCGGCCGCCCTTGCCCCCGGCGGCGCGGTCCATGTTGCGGCAGGCGTCGGCGACCGACAGGTCCTGCTCCAGGCACCGGGCGGTCATGGTGACCTCCTCCAGCACCTTGTCCCCCAGCCGCACCGACGAATGCACGCCGGCGTAGAGCACGCCGCGCACCTGGCGGGCGACGATCACCGGCACGGCGACCAGCGAATGCAGGCCCTCGTCCTTGATGTTCTGGTCGTACTCGTGCGTGATCACCTTCGCGCGGAGGTAATCGCTGACGCCGACCGGCCGACGGGTCGACATGACCCTGCCGCCGACGCCCGCGCCGGAATCTATGACCAGATTGTGCATCGCGGGGGTGCGCAGACCGACCCAATGGCTGATCTGCATCTTTCCGCCGTCGATGACTTCGGCGTACATGGTCACGGGGATGCCCGTAGCGTTCTTGAGCGTGACCAGGGACGACTTGATCACTTCATCGTCGTCCAAAATTCGGTGGGGATCCATGAACGCTGCCTCCTGCTACCCAACCTGCTGCCCCGCGCCTGACCCAGGTGACCCCGAGCGGGGGGCGTGTTTCCGTACACCGGAAACTATACCCTCCAAAAGGGTGCCCCTGCATTGAGGCGATCCTCACAATTTGGCCGAAACTCCACCCCCACGGTTCGTGAATATCTTCATGTGGAACCGTTCGCGTTGCCCCCTGCAGGGCGGATTCCTCACCCCCGGGGTGGGCGGGGGTGGAACGGAGAAAGGCCGTCGCGGCGCTGCGCTTCACGCAATGCGGCGACGGCCCCTCACTCCGAACGGGGTCGGGATTCCCGGATCAGCGGGTCAGAGGGTCAGCGTTCCCACTCGGGCTTGCGCTTCTCCGCGAAGGCGTTCATGCCCTCGATCTTGTCGGCGGTGGAGAACAGCGAGTAGAAGACGCTGCGCTCGTAGTGCACGCCCTCGGTCAGGGTGGTCTCCAGCGCCCGGTCGACGGCGTCGGTGGCGATGTAGGAGGCGGTCAGCGGCATGCCGGCGACCTTCTCCGCGATCTTCGCGACCTCCTCGGCGAAGCCCTCCAGCGGCAGGATGCGGGAGACCAGGCCGGAACGCTCGGCCTCCTCGGCGTCCATCATGCGGCCGGTGAGCACCAGGTCCATGGCCTTGTACTTGCCGACGGCCTTGGTCAGGCGCTGCGAGCCGCCCATGCCGGGGATGACGCCGAGGGTGATCTCGGGCTGGCCGAACTTCGCGTTGTCCGCGGCCAGGATGATGTCGCCCATCATCGCCAGCTCGCAGCCGCCGCCCAGGGCGTAGCCGGAGACGGCCGAGATGATCGGCGTGCGCACCCGCGACAGGCGGTCCCAGCCGGAGAACAGGTCATCGAGGTACGCGTCCTTGTACGAAAGGTCCTTCATCTCCTTGATGTCGGCGCCGGCCGCGAAGGCCTTCTCGGAGCCGATGATCACGATCGCGCCGATCCCGCGGTCGCGGTCGAAGCCTTCGACGGCGTTGGCGAGCTCGTTCATCACCGTGGTGTTCAGTGCGTTGAGGGCCTTCGGCCGGTTGAGCGTGATCGTGGCCACGCGCCCCTCGACGGAGGTCAGGATGGTCTCGTAGGTGCCTTCGGACATGGGTATCTTCTAGTTCCTTTCGTCGGCGTCCGCGCCATCGGCCCGGGTCTGTTCAATGATGGCAGAGAAGTCCAGGCCCCCGTTGCCGTCCGCCAGAAATCGCGAGTACAGATCGCGGGCCAGGCGGCCCATCGGGGCGGCGGTGCCGGCGGTGTCCAGGGCGTGCTCGGCCAGGCCGAGGTCCTTGTCCATCAGCGCCGTGGCGAAGCCGGGCTTGAACCCGTTGTTCGCCGGTGAGGTCGGCACCGGGCCGGGCACCGGGCAGTTGACGGTCAGTGACCAGCAGGCGCCGGTGGAGTTGGAGACGACCTCGTGGAACGCCTCCGGGGCCAGGCCGAGCTTCTCGCCCAGGACCATCGCCTCGCCGATGGCGATCTGCTGGATGGCCAGCACCATGTTGTTGCAGACCTTCGCGGCCTGGCCGGCGCCCGACGCACCGCAGTGGACGATGGAGCGGCCCATGTGCTCGAGGATCGGGCGCGCCCGCTCGACGTCGGCCTCTTCGCCGCCGACCATGAAGGCCAGGGTGCCGGCGGCCGCGCCGGTGACGCCGCCGGAGACCGGGGCGTCGACGTGGCGGTGCCCGGCCGCGGCGACGCGGGCGGCGAGCTCGCGGGCGTCGTCGACGGCGATGGTCGACGAATCGATGAACAGTGCGCCGCCGGGGGCGGCGGGCAGCAGCTCGTCGTAGACGGCGCCGACGATCTTGCCGTTGGGCAGCATGGTCACCACCGCGTCGGCGGCGGTGACGGCGTCGACGGCGGAGTCGTGGACGGTGACGCCCGCGTCGGCCGCCGTCTGGCGCGCCTCGGGCGACGGGTCGGACCCGTGCACGGTCAGCCCGGCCTTGGCCAGGTTGGCGGCCATCGGGCCGCCCATGTTGCCCAGGCCGATGACGGCCACGGTGCGGATGTCGGTGGTGCTCATCTGTTCTTCGCTTCCTCGTTGCTTGTCGTGTGTTGCCGGTGGTGCCGAAAAACCCGCGGCGGTCGAACCCGCGCGGGCCGTCGTGAAGCCGCTCGCGGCTAGAAGGTCAGCGCGCCCTTGGCGGCGGCGCGGCCGACCATCATGCGCATGATCTCGTTGGTCCCTTCGAGGATGCGCATGACGCGGAGGTCGCGGACGATGCGTTCGACGTCGTACTCCTCCAGGTAGCCGTAGCCGCCGTGGAGCTGCAGCGCCTCGTCGGCGATGTGGAAGCAGGTCTCGGTGACGTGGAGCTTGGCCATCGCGCATGCCTCGGGGTAGCCGGAGGCCTTGGAGTCCAGGGCGTTGGCGGCATGCGAGAGCATCAGGCGCGACGACTGCAGGCCGGCGGCCATGTCGGCGATGCGGTGGCGCAGCGCGTCGTTGTCGATGAGAGTGCCGCCGAAGGCCTTGCGGTCCTTCAGGTAGGACACCGCTCGGCCGAACGCGAACTCCGCGCCGCCCAGGGCGCAGGCCGCGATGTTGATGCGGCCGCCGTTGAGGCCGCGCATGGCCATGGTGAAGCCCTTGCCCAGACCCTCCTCGCCGCCGATGAGTCGGTCGGCCGGGACGCGCACGCCGTCGAACATGACCTGCGCGGTCGGCTGGTTGCGCCAGCCCATCTTCTTCTCGTTCGGGCCGAAGGACAGGCCCGGGGCGCCCTTGTCCACCAGGAAGGCGGAGATGCCCTTGGCGCCCTCGGCGCCGGTGCGGGCCATGACCAGGTAGACGTCGGAGGCGCCGGCGCCGGAGATGAACTGCTTCACGCCGTCGAGCACCCACTCGTCGCCGTCCTTGACCGCGCGGGTCGACAGGTTGGCGGCGTCGGAGCCCGCGTCGGGCTCGGTCAGGCAGTAGGAGCCCATGATCTCCATCGCGGCCAGCCGCGGGATGAACTCCGCGCGCTGCTCCTCGGTGCCGAACTCGTCGACCATCCACGTGACCATGTTGTGGATGGACAGGAAGGCCGAGGTGACCGGGCAGCCGCGGGCGATGCGGTTGAACACCACGACGCCGTCGGATCGGGTCAGGCCGGTGCCTCCGTGGTCCTCGGAGCAGTAGAGGGCGCCGACGCCGAGCTCGGCCAGGCCGCGCATCTCGTCGACGGGGAAATGGTGGGTGGCGTCCCATTCGGCGGCGTTCGGCGCAATGTGCTTGGCGACGTACGCGTCGATGGTGTCGGCGAGCATCTTCTGGTCTTCGGTGATCCAGGTCATGGCGGCGGTTTTCCTGCTCTTCCTGTGGTTCCTGCGGGCTGCTTCTGGCGCTGGCGGTGCCGGGGCGGGGTTACGCGCCCAGGACCGGCATGTTGAACGACGCGCCTTCGCGCGGGCCCTTGGGCCAGGTGGTGGTGATGGTCTTGGTGCGGGTGTAGAAGCGGAACGCGTCCGGGCCGTGCTGGTTGAGGTCGCCGAAGCCGGAGCGCTTCCAGCCGCCGAAGGTGTGGAACGCCACCGGGACCGGGATCGGCACGTTGACGCCGACCATGCCGACCTCGACGCGGGAGGCGAAGTCGCGGGCGGCGTCGCCGTCGCGGGTGAAGATGGCCACGCCGTTGCCGTACTCGTGCTCGTTCGGCAGGGCCAGGGCCTCCTCGAAGTCGTTCGCGCGCACGATCGCCAGGACCGGGCCGAAGATCTCGTCGGTGTAGATGCTCATGTCGGTGGTGACGTTGTCGAACAGCGTCGGCCCGACGAAGTAGCCGCCGGAGATGTCCTCACCGTTGTACTCGGCGTTGTAGGCGCCGACGCCACGGCCGTCGACGAGGACGTCCGCGCCGGCCTTCTCGCCCTGGTCGATGAAGTCCAGCACGCGGGCCTTGGACTCGGGGGTCACCAGCGGACCGTAATCCGACTGCGGGTCGTGGCTGTGGCCGACCTTGAGCTCCTTGACCTTCGGCAGCAGCTTCTCCAGCAGGCGCTCCGCGGTGCCCTCGCCGACCGGGACGGCGACCGAGATGGCCATGCAACGCTCACCGGCCGAGCCGAAACCGGCCCCGACCAGGGCGTCCGCGACCTGGTCCAGGTCGGCGTCCGGCATGATGATCGCGTGGTTCTTGGCGCCACCAAAGCACTGGGCGCGCTTGCCGGTGCGGGCGGCGTTCTCGTAGATGTACTGCGCGATCGGGGTGGAGCCGACGAAGCCCACGGCCTTGATCGTCTCGCTGTCGAGGATCGCGTCGACGGCCTCCTTGTCGCCGTGGACGACCTGGAAGACACCGTCCGGCAGGCCGGCCTCGGTGAACAGCTCCGCCAGACGGACCGGCACCGACGGGTCACGCTCGGAGGGCTTGAGGACGAACGCGTTGCCACAGGCCAGCGCCGGGCCGGCCTTCCACAGCGGGATCATGGCCGGGAAGTTGAACGGGGTGATGCCGGCGACGACGCCGAGCGGCTGGCGGACGGAGTGGACGTCGACGCCGGTGCCGACGGACTCGGAGAATTCGCCCTTGAGCAGGTGCGGGGCGCCGAGGGAGAACTCGACGACCTCGAGGCCGCGCTGCAGGTCGCCGTGGGCGTCGGGGAAGGTCTTGCCGTGCTCGAGCGACAGGTCGCGGGCGATGTCGTCGGCGTTGGCGCGGATGAGGCGGATCCATTCGTTGAGGACGCGGGTGCGCTTCAGCGGGCTCCAGGCCCCCCATTCCTTCTGCGCTTCCTTGGCGTTGGCGACGGCGCGGTCGACGAGCGCCTTGTCCGCCAGGCCGACGGTGCCGCGGACGGCCCCGGTCGACGGGATGGTGACGTCCATGACGTCGCCGTCACCGTGGACTTCTTCGCCGCCGATGATGTGGGGGATGCGGATGCTCATGCCAGGTGTTCCCTTCGTCGCGGGCGTCGGCCCGTCACGTTTCGGTTAATGATCGCTAACCGAAAACCTATGTGACGGCCGTCACGAAATCCACCTCATGCCGAAACGAAACAGCGAAGCGGGGTTAACTTGTCATGTTTGCGAATGAAGCATTCACAAAAAACGACCCCTCAGCAGCAGTCGAATTACCAGCAAAAGACCGCTTTACGACGCCCACGCGCAGCCGAAACCGCCGAATGAGACGGATTCTGCGAATTCACTTACGGGGTGAGCTGGGCCACGATGACGGCCGCCACCGTGCCCGTCACGGATCCAGGAGGTCGTCCGGGCCGTGGATGGTCGCGGGGTCCCGGCCCAGCGCCCGGGCCACCATCGGAGCCCAGGGCAGCGACAGTCGGGCACGCTGCGCCAACACCGGATCCAGCAGCACGTCGGCGGCGTCACCGGTGACCGCTCCCCCGTCGACGAGGACGGCGGCCCGGGCCGCGAAGGCCCAGGCGACGTCGACGTCGTGGGTGGCCATGACCACGGCCACGCCCTGGTCGTGGAGCGCGCCGAGGGTGTCCAGCAGTTTGCGCGTCGCGGCCGGATCGAGGCCCGCGGTAGGCTCGTCGAGAAGCAGCACGTCGGGCCGCATGGCCAGCGCACCCGCAAGCGCGACCCGCTTGCGCTGCCCGTAGGACAGCTGGTGCGGGACACGATCCGCGAGATCGGTGACCTCGGCCGCGGCCATGGCCTTTTCCACGCGCGCCCGGACCTCGTCGTCCGACAACCCCTGGTTGACGGGTCCGTAGGACACGTCGGCGGCCACCGAGGTGGCGAAGAGCTGATCGTCGGGATCCTGCAGCACGAGCTGGACTCGCTGCCTCAGGTGATTGCGCCCGCGGCGGCCATGGGAATATGGCGAACCGTCGAGGTCGAGGGCCCCCGACGTCGGCCGGATCGCGCCGGCCAACAGGCGCAGCAGCGTCGACTTGCCGGAGCCGTTCGCGCCGAGCAAGGCCAGGCGCTCGCCGGCGAAGATCTCCAGGTCGACCCCGGACAGCACCTGCACCCCGGGGTGCCGGAACCCGATGCCGCGTGCGGCGAGGATGCTCATGGCAACCACCCCCGCACCAACGCCGTGGCGGCGACGACGGCCACGAGGACCGCCAGCGCCACCGACAGGAACCGGCCGTCGCGGGGCCGGTCGATGACCATGACTTCCGCCGCACCCGGTTCGGCCCGCAACTCCAGACCTTCGCCGAGACGGCGGGCGCGCTGGAAGGCGAGGACGAACAGGTTCGCCGATTGCGCGGCGACGCCGGTGAGCAGGCCCTTGCGGGTCACGTGCCCCAGGCGTTGGGCCTGTGCTTCGTGCATCATCTTCGCCGTCCCCGCCAACGTGCCGACCATCCGGTAGATGAGTTCGGCGAGATACGTCAGCGTGCGCGGGATGCCCGAGCGGGCCGCCCAGGCGAGGACCTCGGACAGCGGGGTGGTCACGGTGAAGAGCATCGTGCAGCCGATGGCCGCCGTCGCGCGGGCGACGACCTCCGCCGCCCGCTGCGGCCCCGTCGGAGACCAGACCAGTCCGTCCGTGGAGACCGAGAACAGCAGCGGGAGGATCCCCACCGCCACGAAAGCGGCGGGCGCCGACCACAGTGCCAGGAACAGCCCCGCGGGCACGCGCGCGACGACGGCCGCAACCGACACCGCGGCGATGATCAGCGCGGCCGCCGGCCACGGCGGCAGTGAAATCGCCAGCAACAGGAGGCCGCCGCACAGCAGCGCCTTTTCGCCGACGTTGCGCCGCGCCCACCGGTTGCGGGCCGCCGAAGCTTCGAGGGCGTTCACGCTAGGAGCTCTCCCGCCCCTTGCCCCGCCCGCGGTAGAAGCCCAGCGCGTAGCCGAGCACGCCCGCGCCCAGGCCCGCCTGCAGGGCGAAGATGCCGGACTCGACCTCGCCCGGCAGCTCGCCGATGATCGGCTCGAACCACGGCTCGTAATCCGGGTTGCCCTCCTCGATCACCTCGGTGGCCGCACCATCGGCGCCGCCGAAGGGCTCCTCCTCGTTCGGGTCGCCCAGGTTGAAGAACATGGGGAAGGCCGCGATGACGATCACCAGGACGATGATGCCGAAGGTCACGCCCGCGCCGGAGCGCTTCGGGGCCGTGCGGGATTGCTCGTCGTTCACCGATGCGGTCATCGCACGGCCTCCTTGTTCTCGGTCGCGGCTTCGGTCTCGGCCTCCACGGCGATCGAGACGTCGGAAAGCTCCTTCTTCTTCAGCACGCCCAGGGAGAAGAGCTCCTTCTCGGCGACAGTGCGCAGGGCCTTGACCACCAGCACCGTCAGCAGCGCCTCGATGACGGCCAGCGGGATCTGGGTGATGGCGAACAGCGACAGGAACGTCGCCAGCGCGCCGCCGAACCCGCCCGGGTCCGCCGGATGCGCCAACGCCAGCTGGGTGGCGGTGACCACGTACGTGGACAGGTCCGCCAGGAACGCCGCCACGAAGACGGCCGGCAGCAGTCCGCCGCCCAGTCGCCTGGTCAGGACGTACCCGCCCCACGCGACCCACGGGCCGACGATGCCCATGGAGAACACGTTCGCGCCGAGCGTGGTGATGCCGCCGTGGGCCAGCAGCAGGGCCTGGAAGAGCAGGACGATGGAGGCCAGCACGGCCATCACCGGCGGCCGGAACAGCACCGTGCCCAGGCCCGTTCCGGTGGGGTGCGACGTCGAACCGGTCACCGACGGGATCTTCAGGGCCGACAGCACGAACGTGAACGCGCCGGCGGCTCCCAGGAGCAGTCCCGCCCCCGGCTTCTCCTTGAGCAGCGTGTTGACTCGCCATGCGCCGTGGACGACGAACGGGGCCGCGGCCACCGTCCATCCCACCGCATGGCCGACGGGCAGGAAGCCCTCTGCGATATGCATGTTGAATTTTCCTCACGCGCCCCCGACACCTCGCGGATGGCGCACAGTACCGCCCGACGCCGCACGGCGCCGGGGCGATCCCCGGCCGGTCTCCTGGCTGACGGGGCAGCGGCACCGTCGACGACGGCGCGGCGTCCGGTCCGGCGCCTTCCCGCATCGCCCGCGGCCTTTCCATCGGCCGCGGGGCGATCCGGTGGCGTGTGCCGGCCCGGGGTCACCCCGATCACAGTGGCGAGGGCCGCCGCCCATTTGCAGGGCGTTCCCGTCCACCGAAGATCAGGGCCTATCTTAAACCGCCGCTCCACCGATCAATCCTCCGGGGGCGGCCACTCCCCCCTGGTCACGCGGCGGCAGGTGCACCCGAACGCAAACTAGACGAACCTGTCTGTACAAAATCGGCGTCCGCGCGTAGACTCGCCGACCGACGAAAGAAACACGAAAGGAACCGACTGGATGACCATCCACGACAACATCACCGATCTCATCGGCGGCACCCCGCTGGTCAAGCTCAACCGCCTCACCGAGGGCCTGCCCGGCACGGTCGTCGCGAAGCTGGAGTTCTACAACCCGGCCAACAGCGTCAAGGACCGCATCGGCAAGGCCATCATCGACGCCGCCGAGGCGTCGGGCGCGCTGAAGCCGGGCGGCACGATCGTCGAGGGCACGTCGGGCAACACCGGCATCGCCCTGGCGCTCGTCGGCGCCGCCCGCGGTTACAAGGTCATCCTCACCATGCCGGACACCATGAGCCAGGAGCGCCGCGTGGTCCTGCGCGCCTTCGGCGCCGAGCTGGTGCTCACCCCGGGCGCTGAGGGCATGAAGGGCGCGGTGAACAAGGCGAACGAGATCGTCGAGTCGACCGACAACGCCATCCTGGCCTCGCAGTTCGCCAACAAGGCCAACCCCGAGGTCCACGCCGCCACCACCGGCGAGGAGATCTGGGCCGATACCGACGGCAACGTCGACTACTTCGTGGCGGGCATCGGCACCGGCGGCACCATCACCGGCGCCGGCCGCACGCTGAAGAAGCACAACGCCGACGTCAAGCTCGTCGCCGTCGAGCCGGCCGCGTCGCCGCTGCTGACCGAGGGCAAGGCCGGCCCGCACAAGATCCAGGGCCTCGGCGCCAACTTCATCCCCGAGGTGCTCGACCAGGACATCCTCGACGAGGTCCTCACCGTCACCAACGAGGACTCCATCGCGGTGTCCCGCGAGCTCGCCGCGAAGGAAGGCATCCTCGGCGGCATCTCGGCCGGCGCCAACGTCAAGGCCGCCCTCGAGGTCGCCGCGCGCCCCGAGGCCGAGGGCAAGACCATCGTGGTCATCATCCCGGACTTCGGCGAGCGCTACGTCTCCTCCATCCTTTACGAGGACCTGCGCGACTAGTTTCCGCCCGTTGCCGCCGGCGTTCCCTCACCGTGGGGCGCCGGCGGTGCGCTATGTAAAGTTGGTCATCATGAACTCGTTCCTGAGGCTCCTCAAGGAGGACCTGGACAACGCCCGCGAGCACGATCCGGCCGCCCGCGGCGACGTGGAGAACGCCCTGGTCTACTCGGGCCTGCACGCCATCTGGGCGCATCGCGCGGCCCATGCGCTGTGGGTGAAGGGCGGCGCCGCGAAGGGCCTGGCCCGCATCCTGTCGCAGTTCACCCGTTTCCTCACGGGCATCGAGATCCACCCGGGCGCCACCATCGGCCGCCGGTTCTTCATCGACCACGGCATGGGCGTGGTCATCGGCGAGACGGCGGAGATCGGCGACGGCGTGATGTTGTACCACGGCGTCACGCTCGGCGGCCGCAGCCTGGCGAAGGTCAAGCGCCACCCCACGCTGGAAGACGGCGTCGTCGTCGGCGCGGGCGCGAAGGTGCTGGGCCCGGTGGTCATCGGCGCCGGCTCCGCGATCGGCGCCAATGCGGTGGTCACGCGGGATTGCCCGCCGGATTCCATCGTCGTGGGCATCCCGGGCGAGGCCCGGCCGCGCAAGAAGGACGAGCACAAGCCGCTCTACGATCCGGCGGTGTACGTCCAGGGCGACGGCGACTTCATCTAGGTCCCGTGCTTTGCGACGCCCCCGCGCAACGCGAAACCGGCCCTCCCGGCAGTTCATGCCGTGGGGGCCGGTTTCGCGTCATCCGGGGGCGTTCGCGCCTAGGCGACGAGGTCCGCGTAGTCGGGGTTCTTGGAGATGAACCGCTCGACGGCGGAGCAGGTCGGGATGATCTTGCCGCCGTTGTGGCGCACGTCGTCGAGTGCGGCCTGCACCAGCGGCTTGGACAGGCCCTGGCCCTGGAACTGCTCGTGGACGACGGTGTGGTTGAAGTCCAGCGCGCCCTCGGCGGGCTCGTACGCCGCGAAGCCGGCCTCCTGGCCGTCGACGATGAGAACGTAACGGTGGGCGGCCTCGTCATGGTCGATGGTGTGTGCCATGGTCAATCTCCTTTGGTCGGCGTCGCTTTCCCACAGGGTACGCGCAGCCGGTGCGCGCGTCAGACGGATCGGTGGTCGACGGCGGCCGGCGGCGTGCCGGGCTGCTCGTCGGCGCGGCCGACGGCCACGCGGCAGGGCACGGAGCCTTCGCCGTGGGCGCGCTCGGCGGCGTCGCCGGCTCCCCAGCCGGGGCTGACGACGTCCGCCAGCGGCCCGGAGAGGTCCGCCAGCTCCGCATGCGTCAGGCCGGGCACCACGACGGTGATGCGCTGGCGGGCACGGTCTCCGACCTCGGCGCCGGGGTTGGCTTCGCGCCATTCGTCCTGCATGGACGATCCCTGGTCGCCGTCGGGCATGACGTCCTCGTACACCCGGGCGCCGGTGCCGGGGACGAACTCGTCGAGGGCCCGGCGGACGTCGTCCGCCGCGGTGGCGCGGCCATCGGCGTCGGTGAAGAGGAAGATGCGGATGACCGACGGCAGCGACTCATCGCCGGACATCGTTCCCGCCGATGCGTATTCGGTAGTCATGGGAAATCACCTTACCGACGGCCCCCGCCCCCGGAAGCGATGAGGGCGGGATAACGAAAAAACCGGGAGCCCGCCTTTCGGCGGACTCCCGGTCATTCGATTGTGGCCAGAAGCGGGATCGAACCGCTGACCTTCCACTTTTCAGGCGGACGCTCTACCAACTGAGCTATCTGGCCGAACAATCCCCGAAGGGAATGTCGGCGACCCTGACGGGACTTGAACCCGCGACCTCCGCCGTGACAGGGCGGCGCGC
>DHCFI07803__coassemble_1624_pt1 | contig 14238 bp, 15 predicted proteins | sample DHCFI07803__metabat2_low_PE_024 | metagenome-assembled genome bin DHCFI07803 | reverse complement strand
GACCTTCCTCGGTGTTGTGGTCTTCCGGGACAACCAGAACACCGTCTTCTTCCCCACCGCCCCGGAATAAGGAGATCTAATCCATGCCGAGCACACCCCGCAGAGCCGCCATCGCGGTTGCCGCGGTGCTCACGCCGTGACCCTGGTGGCCTGTTCCTCAGGCGACGGCGCCCGAAACGCCGTCGCCGTCGGGGGCACCTTCCAGTTCCACTCACCAGGAGGCCAAACCGAGATTATCTACGCAGAGGAGGAACGTGCCCCGCTGCCGGACTTCTCCGGCCCGTCGCTGATGGAGGAGGGTGAGGAGATCAGCCTGTCTGATTTTGAAGGCGAGGTCGTCGTCCTCAACGCTTGGGGCCAGTGGTGTGCACCGTGTCGGGCGGAAGTCGATGACCTGCAGCTTGTGCAGGAGACTCTCGACCCCCTCGGTGGCACGGTGCTGGGCATCAACGTCCGTGACTACAACCAGACCATCGCCCAGGGCTTCAAATTCGACAACGCGGTGAACTCCTTGATGTCGCCCTGCCGCTGGCCGAGGAGGCACCAGCATCATGACCGTTGATGTGATGGCGCAGTTGGCGATCGGCCAGCAGTTCGCCGACGCCGCGGCCACCGGGCCACTGATGATCGGCATCCTGGCTGCGGCAGCTGCAGGTCTGATCTCGTTCGCCTCCCCGTGCGTCGTACCCCTGGTACCCGGGTATATGTCGTATCTGGCCAGTGTGGTCGGCGGGGAGGTCGACTACGACGCCGAGGGGGGCACGGTGGTCACCAAACGCCAGTGGGCGGTAGCGGGTGCGGCCGGGTTGTTCATTCTCGGCTTCACCATCGTCTTTGTGCTGGCCACCGTCACCGTCTTTGGGGCGATCAGCATGCTCACGCTCAATGCTGAGACCCTCATGCGCATCGGAGGGGTGATCACCATCGTCATGGGTCTGGCGTTCATGGGGATGGTGCCTGCCCTGCAGCGCGACACCCGGATGGCCCCGAAGAAGTGGTCCACCTGGTTGGGTGCGCCACTGCTCGGCGGGGTCTTCGCCCTGGGGTGGACGCCGTGCCTGGGGCCCACCTTGGCGGCGATCATCTCGGTGTCCGCCGGCACCGAGGGGATGACCGCTGTGCGTGGGGTGATCCTGATCATCGGCTACTGCCTGGGCCTGGGTCTGCCGTTTCTTCTCATGGCCTTCGGCTCGGCCCGGGCGATGCGCACCGTGGGGTGGCTGCGCCGCCACTCCCGCAAGATCCAGATGTTCGGTGGGGTGCTCATGGTCGCCGTGGGCATTGCCCTGACCAGCGGGGCGTGGGCGTATTTCATCAACTGGGTACGCCAGTGGACCGTGGAATACGGCGCCACCCTCATCTAACACCCCACCCGACTCCATCAACTACCGCGTCCTTGCCCAGCCGCCACCACCCGGTGTCCTCCGGGCTCTGGAAAAGGAACACTTATGACCCCCTGATACGCACCCTGTGGACGTATCCGACAAAGGCCTGGCGCTGGCTGACCAGCATGCGCACCGCGCTGGTGCTGTTGTTTGTCCTCGCGATCGCCGCGATCCCCGGCACCGTGCTGCCCCAGCGCAGCCTCAATGAGGGCAATGTCGTCGACTACATCGCCGACAACGGCCGGCTCGCCGAGGTCTACGACCAACTCCAGCTGTTCGATGTCTTCGAATCCACCTGGTTCAACGCTATTTTCATGCTGTTGACCCTTTCCCTGATCGGTTGCATCCTACCCCGGTCCTGGGAGCATTATCGGGCGATGAGAACCCCACCCACCCGGGCCCCGAAACGTCTGGAGCGCCTGCCGCTGCACGCCACGGGCACCGTCGACAAGCCCATGGAACAGCTCACCCGCGACGCCCGAGGTCTGCTCAAGCGGTGGAAAGTCGCTGAGTACACCCCGGATAAGGACCGGGCCGGGGTGTTCTCCCTGGCCGCCGAACGCGGCTACAGCCGCGAGCTGGCCAACTTGATCTTCCATCTGTCCCTGGTGGGCATGCTGATCACGATCGCTGCCGGCCGGATGGTCTACTACGAGGGCCACGTCATCATCGTCACCGAATCCGGCAATTACCAGACCCCGGCGATCGAGCAGAGCACGGAGTTTTGCAACACCTCCTAACCCCGGCGACGAAAAACCCCGGCAGACGATGTCTGCCGGGGTAACCGTGCGCCCGAAGGGATTCGAACCCCTAACCTTCTGATCCGTAGTCAGATGCTCTATCCGTTGAGCTACGGGCGCATTCGCTGTCCGGGCTTGGCCCGTGCAACGGGATGTAACGATACCCCGCGCCCCGGCACCGAACAAATCCCCAGTTCAGGAGTTAATTCCGGGGGCCTGAAAGGTCGCGCCGGGAGGGCTCGCGAAGCTGGTCGACGGCCGGACGGGCGATGCGGCGGCGGGCGATGCGGGGACGCTTCGGCTCATGCGGGGCGGCGGATGCTCGACGACGCCCACCGGGCACCCGGTTCGCCCGCCCCCTCGGCAGCGACGGCGGGTACAGCGCCCAATTGAGCACCGGGATCTTGCCCACCACGTACATGCCGAAACCGGCCATCACGCACAGCAGCAGGTTGAGCAGGATGCGGACATCGGCCTCGGCAAAGGACCCGGCGCCGCGGGCGACGACGAAATCCCCCAGCGGCGCGCCGACCATCCAGATCGCGATGGGGTGCGAGACGTAGATCGGGAGCGTGTTGCGGCCGATCTCGCCGAGCACCCGTGAGACGACCGGCACCTTCGACAGGTGCACGGCCGCAACGATCGCGATGGGCACCGCCAGCACCACGCCGCTCATGCGGCCGATGACGTAGCCCAGGAACCCCGTGGTCGTGGCGTCGAGCACCCACCACGACAGGTACGCGCCCGCCGCCAGCGCCGCGACGGCGTACGCGGCGAACGGGGATCGCGACCGGTCGGGATCGGCGGCCTCGCCCAACCGAAGCCACAGCCGGCGAGCGTGCAGGCCGATCATGAACGCCGGCAGGTAGAGGACGATGTGGTTGATCTCGTTGAACGTCTCGAACTCGTCGAGCCGCAGCGCTCCGTACGCCAGCCCCGGCACGAACGACAACGCCACCACCAGCGCCGGCGGCACCTTCCGCAGCAACCATGCAATGAGGTTGAACGCCATCAACGCGTACAGGAACCACAGCCCCGGGTCGCCGACGACGACGGAGCGGAGGAACTCGCGCATGGTCTGGTAGCCGGGGTCGACGATCTCGCGGAGCCCGGCGTTCAGCCCCTTGAACGCCAGGTACGGCACCAGCAGGAACCAGATGCGCCGGAAGAACAGGTCGGGCAGGCTGCGCGTGATCACGCGGTGGGCGAACAGCCCGGACACCATGAAGAACAGCGGCATCCGGATCGGGTCGAGCACCTGGTAGACGGCTTTCCACGTGGTCTGGTCACCGCCGGGCACGGCGATGATGGCGTGGAGCACGCAGACGCCGATGATGGAGATCGCCTTGGCGGCGTCGGCCCATTCGACGCGGCCCGGGCTGGTGGCGCGGGTCATGGTGGTGAGGGTCCCTTCTGACAGGGGGCGCGCAGGGGACGCGCCGTCTTACCGGGGACGCCGCGCGGGCTGGCGCGGGCTGACGTTGGCTGGCTTTGACCGTCGTGACCGGCGGATGCTCGGCCGGCCGCCGTATCCCCCCGTGGGCATCAAACGCTATCGCCCATTTAGACGAACATCAATTTAGTGTGGGGGCATGCCCCTCTCTTCGCCCCCCGCTCATCAGGTGGTCATCGTCGGCGGCGGCCAGGCGGGACTCGCCACGGCCCGCTACCTGTTGCGCGCCGGCATCGACGTGCTGGTCCTGGACGATCAGGACGGTCCCGGTGGCGCGTGGCGGCACGTGTGGCCGTCGATGACGCTGTTTTCCACCGCCGAGTTCTCGAACCTGCCGGGCATTCCGATGCCTCCGTTCGACGGGTTCCCGCCGGCATCGCACGTCATCGAGTACCTGCGCGCGTACGAGGACCGCTACGACATCCCCGTCGAGCGCCCCGTGCACGTCACGCGGGTCGAGTTCCGGGGCGGGGCAGGCGATTCTTCGCTTGACGACGCCTCGTCCACCCCGGAATCCCACGCCGGCCGGTTCCTCGTCCGGTCGGAGGATCGGGCGTGGACCGCGGATCATGTCGTTGCCGCCACCGGCACGTGGTCCGCGCCGTTCGTGCCGCGGGTGCCGGGACGATTCGTCGGCAAGCAGTGGCATTCGGCGAATTACCCGGGTGTGGAACCGTTTCGGGGAACGAGAGTGGCGGTGGTCGGCGGGGCGAATTCGGCGGCGCAGATCGCGGCGGAGCTGACGGACGTCGCCGAGGTCACGTGGTTCACGCGCCGCGAGCCGCAGTGGATGCCCGATGACGTCGACGGCCGGGTGCTGTTCCGCCGCAATCGGGAGCGGATGCTGGCGATCTTGCGCGGCGAGGAGGATCCTGGGGCGGATTCGCAGTTGGGGGACATCGTGATGCTGCCCGAGGTGCTCGCCGCCCGCGATGAGGGACGGCTGCGGGCGACGCCGATGTTCGACTCGCTCGACGAGCTGAATGGCGACGGTGGTGGCGATGACGACGGTAGCGGTGGCGGCTTCGACCACCTGATCTGGTGCACGGGCTTCCGCCCGGCGCTGGGGCCGGTGCGGTCGCTGCTCGATGGCCGCGCGCCCGCCGTTCCGGGCCTGCACCTGGTGGGATACGGCGATTGGGCGGGGCCGGGGTCCGCGACCATCACCGGCCTGGGCCCTCATGCGAAGGCCACCGCCGCCGCGATCGCGGAGACCTACGGCAAGCGGGTCCGCTGAGCTTTTCCGTCAGGCGCCCCGGTCAGGCGCCCAGGCCCAGCGCCTGCGCGGTGAGCTCGACCGAGCGGAGACGATCGTCCAGCCGCGTGGCCTGGTGGACGACGATGAGCTCGTCGGCGGTGGAGAACCGCCCGAACTCGGCGATCTGCTCGCGGACGCGTTCCGGCTTGCCGACGGCGACGTGCCCGAACATGTTCTTCACCTTCATTCCCTGCGGGGTCTCCAGGAGCATGTCGGCCTCCTCATCGGTGAGTCGCTGGTCACCGCGCGCGAGCATCGACCGGACCAGGCCGCGCTGCACTGCGATGAGCTGGCGGGCGGCGTCATCTTCGTCATCCGCGGCGATGACGTTCATCGTGGCGAAGGCGTGTGGTTCCGACAGCACCTCGGACGGCTTGAAGTTCTCGCGGTAGACCTCCATCGCCTGCAGCATCGCATCGGGCGCGAAGTGGGAGGCGAAGGCGTAGGGAAGGCCGAGTGCCGCCGCGAGCTGCGCGCCGAACAGCGACGACCCGAGGATGTACAGCGGCACGTGCGTCCCCTTGCCGGGGATCGCGTTGATGCCGGGGATGAGGGTTTCGTCGCCGAGGTACCCCTGCAGCTCCTGGACGTCCTGCGGGAAAGAGTCGGCGGATCGCGGATCGCGGCGCAGTGCGCGCATGGTGCGCTGGTCCGTGCCCGGCGCGCGGCCCAGCCCCAGCTCGATGCGGCCGGGGTGGAGGTTCGCGAGGGTGCCGAACTGCTCGGCGATCGTCAGCGGGGAGTGGTTGGGCAGCATCACGCCACCCGAACCGAGCTTGATCTTTTCCGTCCGAGCGGCGATCGCCGCGATGAGCACGGCCGGCGCCGACGACGCGATGGTCGGCATGTTGTGGTGCTCCGCGTACCAAATCCGCTCGTACCCGGCCTTCTCGGCGGTCTGCGCCAACGCGATGGAACCCTGCAGGGCTTCGGCGTGGGTCTGCTTCCCGCCGATGGTGGCCAGGTCGAGGATGGTCTCGGTGCGGATCATGGTCGCTCCTTGCAGATCGGGGGGCAAGCTTCCTTCTCCGCACAACGCGGCGGAACCGACATTTATTGCCGTGTCAGCAACATCGCCTCCCCCACCATCGAATTCTGCGGCGGCGCCAGAGCCGGCCGCGGGGTCCGGACCAGCGACCACGCCCACCATGCGGCGCCCGCGAACAGGACCACGCCATGCGCGACCCGGAGCTGCGGCGCGACGAAGAACTGCGGCAGGTACGTGACCAGTGCGAAGGAGAGAAGCGTGGCCGAACGATCTCGGCGGGCGAGCAGGACTGCGCCGACGGCGATGAGCAACAAGCCCGCGGCGAACATGGTCATCTGCACCTCACCCTCGCGAATGCCATCCGCCGCCACGATCGCGGCATCCTGCGGCGCGATGCCGGCAATGACGTGCAGCCCGAATGTCTCCGCACCGAAGAACGGCAGCATCAGCGCGACACCCGAGGCCACCCACCATGGAATCCCGCCCGCATTCGCACCGTGGCGCCGCCGCCACGCCACCACCGCCGCGGCCAGGAACACGAACCCGCCCATGCCCGCCACATGCGCGGCAACCCACATCGGCGACGCGAACGCGTCCACCATGTCCGCCGGGCCACCGGCCTTGTCGCCCCACGGGCGGATCAGGGGAAACGCCGCCAGCAGCGCGCCTCCCGCCACCGCGAATGCCTCGGGCGCACGCTTCCGGACCGCACCCATCTCGATTCCGTTCAGATGTGCCATCGCCTTCTCCTTCATTCGCCGACCCGAGGGCCGAATCCTGGAGCGATGCGGCGACCGTTCTCGGAAACGCGAGCACCGCTCTTTCTTTCACCGCCCAATGTAGAGCACTGCTCTCACTTTCACGAGAGCAGCGCTCGCTTTTTGCGGGAATTTCATGCAAGACTGGCACCATGACGGGAAAACGCGAGCTCAACCGGCTCAAGCTGGAGAAGGACATCCGCACGATCGGCCGGAAGCATCTGGCCGAGGTCGGCCCCGTCGCACTGTCCATGCGCGCGATCACGCGAGAACTGGGCATGGCGTCATCGGCGGTCTACCGCTATTACCCCAGCAAGGCAGCCCTGCTCACGGCACTGATCGAGGAGAGCTACGCCGACTTGGCCGCCCGCCTCGAGGCCGTCGACGTCCCTTCCCCCGCCGAAACGTGGCTGCGCCGGGCCAATGAACTCCGGGAGTGGGCACGGGAATCCCCGCATGATTTCCAGCTGATCTACGGCACCCCGATCCCCGATTACGCAGCGCCCCCGGAGACGATCCCCCTGGCCGAGCGCGTGGCCCGCTGCTTCCTCGACCTCGCCCCCGCCACCCCGGCGTCCCCCGTCGAGGCCGCGTTGGCGGCGCAGCTCGCCCCCGTCGGCGGCGACCGCGCTGCCCCCGTGTTCGCGGCGTTGTCGCAGATGATCGGCGCGCTGACCCTCGAGCTCGGCGGGCATTTCGTCGGCACGGCGGACCCGGCGGATCACCTGTGGACGCACGTCGTGCACACCCAGATCCGGAACCTCGGACTGGATTCCGCCGGTTCCCCGCACCCCGGCACCCGCCCCCGACAAAAGCAATAACCCCGGCACGCTTTCACGTACCGGGGAAATGTGGTGCGCCCGAAGGGATTCGAACCCCTAACCTTCTGATCCGTAGTCAGATGCTCTATCCGTTGAGCTACGGGCGCTTGTGGCGGAGGCGAGAGGATTCGAACCTCCGGCCCGTCGTAAGACAGGCAACTCCTTAGCAGGGAGCCCCATTCGGCCGCTCTGGCACGCCTCCGTGCACCAAGGGGATTCTAGCCGAGGGTCTCGCCGCGTGGCAAAAACCCGCCGGTCCAACCCCCGCACGGCCCATTTCGGCCCCCGGCGGCACCTGCGGGCACGGCGAACCCGCTGCCCACGGGCCGTCGCAAAGCACCGGGCGCGTAAGGTTTCCGGCATGACCGGCAGCACCTCCCCCGACAATTCCCGCACGCTGACCCGCGAGGACCTGAGCCTGATCCCCTCGTACATCCCCGGCAAGACGACGCCGGGCGCGCTGAAGCTGGCCAGCAACGAGATGACGCAGGGGCCGCTGCCGTCCGTGCGCGACGCCATCGTCGACGCCGCCGCCGGCGTGAACCGTTACCCGGACATGGCGGCCGTCGACGTGCGCGCCACCATCGCCGGCCACCTGGGATTGTCGACGTCGCAGGTCGCCGTCGGCTGCGGTTCCTCGGCGCTGTGCCAGCAGTTGATCCAGGCCACCTGCGCCGACGGCGACGAAGTGGTCTTCGCGTGGCGCAGCTTCGAGGCGTACCCGATCCTGGCGCGCGTCGCCGGGGCCGTGCCGGTTGCGGTTCCGCTTGACGACGCCCACCGCCACGACCTCGACGCCATGGCCGCGGCGATCGGGGAGCGCACCCGCCTGGTGTTCATCTGCAACCCGAACAACCCGTCGGGCACGACCATCACGGCCGCCGAGTTCGAGGCGTTCATGGCCAAGGTCCCGTCGGACGTGCTGGTGGCGCTGGACGAGGCGTACATCGAGTTCGTGGTGCCCGCCGAGGGCGATCTCGGCGCGGCGGGGCGCGGGACCGGCGTGGACACCCCCAACGCCATCGACGCGACGACGAAGTACCCGAACGTGGTGGGCCTGCGGACGTTCTCCAAGGTCTACGGCCTGGCCGGCCTGCGCATCGGCTACGTTTTCGGCGCCGCCGAGATCATCGACGCCGTGAACAAGGTCTGCATCCCGTTCTCGGTCAACGCGCTGGCGCAGGTGGCGGCCGTGGAGTCGCTGCGCGCCGTCGACGAGCTGGAGGCCCGCATCGCCGACGTCCGCGACCAGCGCGTGCGGGTGACCGCCGCCGTCAACGGTGCGGCCGGCGCCGAGGTGGTCATCCCCGATTCGCAGACCAATTTCGTGTGGCTGCCGCAGGAGCGCCTGGCGTCGCTGGCCGGCGTCGGCGCGCTGACCGCCACCGACGTCGCGGACTCCGAGTCGCTGGGCGCGTTCCTGGCCGACAAGGGCATCGTCGTGCGGTTCTTCCGCGGCGAGGGCGTGCGCATCACGGTCACCGACGCCGCCGAAACCGACCGCCTGCTGGCGGCGCTGGGCCTGTAGGGGCTACCTCGCCCGGGTCGACGTCGACGTCGATGTCGATGTCGATGTCGCCGTCCCCTCCCCCGTCCGCTTGGACGTCACCGGCGCAGTTTCGCAGTCCCCGCCGTGGGGCATGCGCTCCATCAGCGCGTGGGCGATGTCGTCGAGCATCTCCCGTGCGGTGTCGTCGGTGCCGTCGCCCGGGCGGGCGGCGATGGCCACGCCGATGACGCCGCCGCCGGAGGCCGGGATCACGCCGAACTGGCGGCTCAGGTAGCCGCCGTCGTAGTCCGGCCCCCAGCCGCCCTTGAAGCGGGCGCCGTCGATCTCGCCGAGCCCGTAGGACTGGTAGTCGACGATCTCCCCCATCGCCTCCACCACCGGCTTCGCCCCGTCGATGCAGGTCAGGTTCGCGCCGAACGCCGCCTGGTCCGACAACTCCCACTGCACGTCACCCGGCGGCACCCAAGCGTCGAACTGCGTGCGCGCGTCGCCGCCGTCGCCGAGGACCTCGTTGACCGCCTTCGCCGCGGCCGCCTCCCCGCCCATGGACAGCCACGCCGATTCGGCGGCGTCGTTGTCGGACTCGGAGATCATCGGGTCGATCAGGTCGACCACCCACGACGCGGCGCCGGCCTCGGTGCCATCGCCGCTTTCGTCCCTTTCGTCGCTGGTGTCGTCGCCATCCTCGTCGCCGGCCTCGGTGGCGTCTTCGTAGCCGTTTTCGCGCAACGCGGCGATCGCCACGGGGACCTTGGAGGTCGACCAGGCCGAGACGTCGGAAAGCTCTCCCGCTTCCACGGGACCGTCGTCCGTTTCCGCGCCCGGCAGGGCAAGCGCGATGGCCGCCTCGCCGTCGTACTCCTCGGCGATCTTCTCGACCTCCGCGGCCAACTGCGGGTCGAGCCGACCGGCGGCGTCGATCCTCCAGGTGGGGTCATCCGGGACGCCCGGCTCGGGTTCCCCAGCATCCGCGCAACCGGCCAGAAGCAGCGACGCCACGGACGCCGCGAGCAGCGCCGCCCCGGCCCGGGCGCTCGTCCGGTTCCACGTGCCCCGCGGTCCGATCGTGCTGGTGCGGGCCATGCGAGTCCTCCGGGGTCGTTCAAACGTACGTCGCCCATGAAATTCGGCGATGCCTTCCGCCGCACGAACCTAGCAGGTGCCACCGGCGGGCATGTGGCGAAGCACGGCCCCGGCGATCTCCGTGAGCATCGCCTGGCCGGATTCGTACGTGCCGTCCGCGGGGCGCGCCGCTATGGCCACGCCCACTTCACCACCATCGACGGCGATGGTGCCGAACTGCCTGACCAGGTACGTCCCCGACGCATCCGGCCCCCAGCCGCCCTTGAAGCGGGCGCCCGGGATGGTGCCCAGCCCGTAGCGCTGATCGGCGGCGATGTTGCCCATCGCCTCCACCACGGGGACGCCTCCGTCGATGCACGTCAGATTCGCGCCGAAGGTGGCCTGATCGGCCAGCGCCCACTGCGTCTGGCCGAAGGCGGTGAACTCCGGGCGGATGCGCTCCGGGTTGGTCCTGGTCACCGGGTCGCCACCGTCGCGCAGCACCGCGTCGGTGGCGGCCGCCGCAGCGTACGGGTCGCCCAGGGACGCCCACATGGCCTCCGCCGCGGCGTTGTCCGACACGGTGATCGCCGCATTGACGTTGGCGTCGGTGGCGCCGGTGGCGCGCACGGATGCGATGGCGATGGGCACCTTCGACGTCGACCAGGCGACGTCGGCGACCAAGTCGCCCGCGACCTGCGGGGCCCCGGCGCCGCCATCGCCCGCGGGTCCCGGTTGAGCCACCGCGGCGCCGGCCTGGCCTCCCCGGGCGGCGATGATCGCGTCGATCTCGGCGGCCAGGTCGCCGGTGGCGCCGTCGGGTACGTTTCCGCCCTCGCCGGCACCGCCCTCGTCGTCCGGCGGAGTCGGGTTCGGCCGACCGTCGTCGACGGCGGAGGATCCGGCCACCGCGCCCCCGTCGTCCCCGTCATCCCCGCCGCCCGTGCCGCCCGGCAGCGTGCAGCCACCCAGCGCGAGGCCGCCCGCGAGCATCGCCGCGAGCATGGTCCGGGCGAAACCCCGCCTAGACAATGTGCACCACGGCGTTGTTCCCGCCGCGGCAGGTCACCACGTCGCCGTCATCGGTGCAGGACATGTCGTAGCTGCGCCCGGTGACCGGGCTGTACGCGTTGATGGTGCCCTCGAGCCGATCGGTGGAGTTGTAGTGCCTGACGAACTCGTTGCGCACGGATTGCGCGAACTCGCAGCTGGTCACGCCCGTGCCCGAGTAATAAAGGTTGAGGTCGCCCGGATCGCCCGAACCGCCGCACTTGTTCCAGCTGGCCGGGGCGGACCATCCTTCGGCCCGGCCGCGGGCGGTCGTCGTCGTTTCCGGCTGCGCCTGCGCCACGGTCGACTGGGCGGCCGAGCCGGTCGAGTCCGCGTCGGAGCCGCCCGACATCAGGAAATAACCCAGAGCACCGCCGCCGACGATGAGCAGCAGCGCCAGGATCACGATCAGAGCGATCTTGCCGCCGCCACCCCGGTTTTGCGGCGGCGGTCCCGCCGGTCCGCCGGGATAACCGCCGGGGTGAACGCCCGGCGCTCCCGGGTATCCGCCGGGATAAACGCCCGGTCCACCGGGGTAGCCACCCGGTCCACCCGGCCCTGCCGGCCCTGCCGGCCCACCGGGGTAGCCACCCGGCCCGCCGGGAAATCCTCCGGTGCCGCCGGCGCCGCCCGGCCCGCCCCCGGAGTACGGGTTGCCCGCGCGGGACGACGCCGCCCACGGCTCATCGTCGAACATTTCCGGGGACTCGGACCACGCCTGCCCTTCGACGGGACGCCACTCGTTGGTGGGTTCGTTGCCCCCGCCCTGACCGCCCGGTCGATCTCCGCCAAAAGGACTGCTCATCGCTACCGCCGCTCCTCGCAACACGTTGTGCTTCGATTCTGGCACAGGCCGCGGACGCCACCGCCCCGTCATCCCCGAAAGCGGGGATGACGGGGCGGGTCGACTCGGGGTCGCCGGCAGTGCCGGACCGTCGGCAAGCGCGCTCGCGGAGCGCCTAGCTGGAGCCCAGCGAACCGAAGGCCGCCGGGAGGGAGTTCTCCACGGTAATCGGGGTACCACCGCTCACCTTGCGGGCCGTCGGACCGAGGAGAGATCCGATGCGGACGAACCCTCCGTGCTGGTACTGGCCCAGCTCCTGGGGGGCGCGGTAGGTGAAGTCGACGACGATGGACTTCGACTTGGACACGGTGGGATTGTCCTCGAACATACCGAGGAAACCGCCCTCGGTCCACGACAGGCGGACCTCCTGCAGGCCGTTCTCCACGGGAACGACGGTGCGATCCTCGGCGGGGACGGCGTGCAGAGCCTCGCCGAGCGCGTTTTCCTTCATGCGGGTGACGGAGACGAGCTCGAAGCCCTGGGGCATGATGTCGGCGATCTCGCGGACCTTGCCACCGTTGTCGTTGTTGCCGATGATCTCGATGCGCGTGGTCACCAGACCGCCCGGCGTGACGGTTACGCCGCGGGTGACCTGCTTGTACATGGTGGCGCTCCAGATCCAGCCACTAGTCGAATCCAGCTTCACCTTCGGCGCCGACGACTCGCCCATGCCGGGCATGAGGGAACCGAAGTCGGGCAGGACGGGGTTGATCTGGGCGGACGCCGGGGAGGCGACGCCGATGGCCATGCCGGCGGCGATGGCGGCGGCAGCGGCCGCACGGGTGAACTTCTTCATGATTGCTCCTGTGTCAGGGGGAAGCACGGTGGCGGGCTTGCTTTGCGACGCCCACCGGACCGCGATCTGGCGTCTTAGTTGGAAGAACCGGAGTTCAGCGAGCCCCAGTCGATGGAGCCGGAGGAGTTGTTGTCGCCGCCCGGCAGGTCGGGGATCGGGATGATCGGGCGGGCGACGACGTTGACGGACGGGCCGCCCTCGTCGACCTTGGTGGCGTGCGGCCAGGTGCCGCCGGCGGCGGAGACTTCCATGCCGGCGCCGGTCTGGTACCAGCCGGTCTCTTCGGGGGCGATGTAGGTGAAGTCCATGGACAGGGAGCCCTGGCCGATGTGGATGCGACCGATGCCGTTGTTGTTGAGGTCGACTCGCGTATCGCGCAGCCCCTCACGCTCGACGCTGGTGTACTGCTCGGCGGTCAGCGGAGTGGTCGTGCCATCCGGGCGGTTGAGAACGACCGAGTCGATCGTGAAACCGGCGGGCATGACATCGGTGATTGCCTGAACGCGGGCCTCGGAAAGTGCGCCGCTCTTACCGCCCTCGACCTCGACGCGGAGGGTGATCTTCTCTCCCTGGGTCACGTTCTGGCCGCCCAAGATCTGCTTGTACAGGGTCGCACTGTAGACGCCCAACTGGCTGACGGGCTCGCCGACCTGAAGGCGCTGGCCGGCCTCGAGAGCGGAGACCGCCCGATCGGCGATCTCGCCGAGAGGGCCCGGCAGAGGCGGCTGGGCGACGGCCGCACCGGCGGCGCCGAGGAGCATGGTGGTGGCGGCGGCGCCGGCGACGGCGGCGCGGGTGATTTTCTTGCGCATGGGGTTTCCTAACGGTGAAGGGGATTTCCGGTGTGCGGAATGCATGGGGGGGGGTTGGGTGACGGCGGGCCGTCGTCAAGCGAGGTGCTACTCGTCCTCGTCGCCCTGGTTCAGCGAACCGAGGTCGATGGAATCGAGGCCGAGGGGCCCGAGAATCGAATCCCAGTCGATGCCCGCGGAACCGCCCGGCGGGGCGATCACGGGGCGCTCGGCGACCTCGAGCGGCTGGGCGCCGGTGACGTCGTCGGCCACCTCCGTGCCGGCCGAGCTGCCGGACGCATCCGGAACGATGGGATTGCCGACGGGCTGCGCGAACGCGGTGGCGCCGGCGCCGATGGTCATGGTCGCCGCGATGCCGAGGGTGGCGGCGGTGCGGGCGATCTTCGTGGTGCGATTACGCAAATCGATACCTCATGTGTCGGGATGATCGGGGCCGGCCACGGGATTTTCCGGGGCGCGGCCCGTCCGGGCGCATTCGGGGACCGCCGTCCGCCCAACCGAAGCGGGCTCAAGGACGATCCAGTACTTTCATCGGAGATTGCTTCTTGAGGATTACATCTCGGGGGTGTTCGTTACACCTCCGGAGGCGCAAAACAGGCCCCGTACGGGTGCCACCACTAACTGGGGCTGCACCCGTGCGGGGCCGGAAAACTACTCGGCCGGGGTCTCGCCGGGCTCGTCGGCGGGCTCGTCCTCATCGGAGGAACCACCGAACAGCGAACCCCAGTCGATCGAACCCCAGTCGATGGAACCCCAGAAAC
>DHCFI07803__coassemble_1564_pt1 | contig 15124 bp, 13 predicted proteins | sample DHCFI07803__metabat2_low_PE_024 | metagenome-assembled genome bin DHCFI07803 | reverse complement strand
GAGACGGCCTGAGAACGCCCACACGCAGCGGCCATCAGGGAATGAGAAACTGAGTCTTCGCTGCTCTCCGCCCAACTTTGCAACAGCACCTCGCAAAGCACTCTTCGCTTTACGACGGCCCGGCGCCTCCGCGTTTTCGCCCTACACGTCGTTCTTGATCAGCTCGTCCAGCGGCGTCTGCGACAGCAGATAGGGGGCGATCTCCAGGACCGTGCGGGCGCCGCGCTCGCCGGCCTCGCGCAGGCGGTGCGCCGCGCGACCGTAGGCGACCTGCACGGCGGCGGTGAAGTCGGGGTTGCGCTCCAACTCCAAGCCGAACTCGATGACGTGGCGCGACGTGCCGGCGCGGCCCTGCGTCACCACGTTGCCGCCGTGAGGCATGCCCTGGTGGTCGCGCTCGAACTCCGCGTCGGAGATGAAGTCGACGATGGTCTCGTAGCCGACGAAGTAGTCCGGCATGGTCACGATCGCCTCGCGGATCGCATCCTGGTCGGCCTCGTCCGCGACGATGTAGCAGTGGCGGATGTGGCACTTCTTGGCGTCCAGGTCGCCGCCCTCGCCGCGCTTGACCGCGGCGATCGCGTCCGGGTTGGGCTTGGTGTACTGCACGCCCTTCTTCACGCCCGGCACGCGGCGCACCGCGTCGGAGTGGCCCTGCGACAGGCCCGGTCCCCAGAACGTCATCTGGTCCGCGCCCGGCAGCACCGCCGCGCCGTAGACGCGGTTGAGCGAGAAGAAGCCCGGGTCCCAGCCGGTGGAGATGACCGCGACCTGGTCGCCGGCGCGGGCGGCGGCGTCCATGGCCTCGCGGTGGCGCGGGATGTCGCGGTGATTGTCGTAGGTGTCGACGGTCGTGTACAGCTTCGCCAGCTCCGGCGCCTGCTCCGGCACGTCGGTGGCCGAGCCGAGGCAGATGAACAGCACGTCGACGTCGTCCGCGTGCTCGTCGACGTCCGCCGCCGGCAGCACCTTCGCGTCGGTGTCCAGGGAATCGCGGCGCGAGAACACGCCGACGAGCTCCATGTCGGGCTGGTCGGCGATGACGCGCTCGACGCTGCGGCCGAGGTTTCCGTAACCGATGATGGCGGCGCGGATCATGGGGGTCCTTTCGTCGGAGCTCCCGCGTCGGGCGCGGGAATCGTGTCGACCCCCAGGGTAAACGGTGCGGCCTAGAAGATCTCGATGCGCCCGCCGAGCTCCTGGGCGTGCTCCAATTCGCCGATCCAGTCGCCGGCGCCGGGGCTGACCCGGATGACCGGGCGGTGCGACAGCTTCACGCCGCCGTCGAGGACGCGGGTGCCGGATCGGGCGCGGTAGCGGCCGTGGGCCTGGAATCCCGCTTCGGACAGGGCCGCGGCCGTGCCCTCGCCGACCAGTTCGTCGCGGGCGGCGGACAGCAGCGCGATGGCCTCGTCGACGGCCTCGACGACGGGGGCGACGTTGTTCTCGCACCACGAGCGCACCATGTCCGGTTCCGCGCCGGCGACGCGCGTGCCATCGCGGAAGGACCCCGCGGCCAGCGACAGCGTCAGCGGGCCACCGTCGTCGCCGACCACGGCCAGCGCGTACGCCAGCAGGTGCGGCATGTGGGAGATGCGGGCGACGGCGCGGTCGTGGTCGTCGGCCAGGGCCGGGATCACCTCGGAGCGCACCAGCTTGCCCAGCGCCACGACGTCGCGGAAGGTCCGCGTCCACGACTCCGGAACCTCCGTCCCGCCGCGCCGGGCGTCGTCGGCCCGGTCGAAACAGACGACCCACGCCGCGCCGTCGTAAAGCCCCGTCCTGGTGGCGTCCCACCCGGACTCCTCCGACCCGGCCATCGGGTGCGCGCCCACGTACCGGTCGCCCATGCCGCGCGCATTGACCTCGTCGAGGATCGCGCGCTTGACGCTGACGACGTCGGTGATGCCGCAATCCGGCGCATGCTCGGCGATCTGGTCCAGCAACCCGCCGACGGCGAACATGGGCACGCCGACGACCAACAGCGCCCGGTCCTCCTGGGCCCGGCGCAGCACGGCGGTCAGATCCGTCGACGCGTCGAAGCCTTCGGCGGTGGCGGCCTCCGCAGTCGCAACCGAGCGATTCCACCCGTAGACCGGCGCATTCGCCTCGGCCAGGTCGCGCATGAGCGATCCGCCGATCAGCCCGAGTCCGAGGATGCAGGTCGGTGTGGCGAGAGAGTCGTTGGTCACCTGACAAGGATGACACACCACGACTAGCGTGGGGTGGCATGAGCACGACTTTTCCGGGGCCTTCGCGCCCCGACCAGGACCCGCGCGGCGACGACGACGATCGCTCGTACGCGGTGGCGGTCATCCAGGGCGATGACGGCTGGTCCGTGCGCGAGCTCGGCGACGCGGCGCTGGATTCCCTCGCCGACGCCACCGCACAGATGCGCCGCCTGCGCGCCGAGCGGGCGTCGTTCGCGATGCTCAACATCGACGACGACTACTTCATCCTTTTGCGCCCGATGCCGGGCGGCGTGCGCGTTTTGCTTTCCGACGCCACCGCGGCCGTGACCGACGACATCGCCGCGGACGTCATGGACGAGCTCGACGAGGACATCCCCGACCTCGACGAAGACGAGCTGGACGACGTCGACTCGTGGCCGGAGGGCGACCTGGAGATCCTGTCGGACCTCGGGGTGGCCGAGGACGTGCTGTCGGTGATCTGCGACGACCAGTCGTTGTGGGCGTCGGAGCAGCTCCACGCCATCGCCGCCGAGCTGGGCTTCGAGGAAGCGCTCGCCGACGAGACCGGCGTGGAGGTCGACGACGCCGACGACGGTGGCGACGGGGATGACGACGACTGACGGAGACGCCGGCGGCGGGAGCGGCGGACCCGGCGGGGGAGCACTGCCGCGCCCGGACGCCGACCTGCGCGACGAGGCGTGGATGCGCCTGGCCATCGACGTCGCCCGGCGCACCCCGCCCGGCGACGTGCCGGTCGGCGCGATCGTCGTGGGCCCGGATGGCACGGTGGTGGCGGAGGCGTCGAATCGTCGTGAAGCAGACGCCGACCCGCTGGCCCACGCCGAAGTCCTGGCCATCCGGGCCGCCGCCCGCGCGCACGGCGACGGCTGGCGGCTGGAGGACTGCACCCTGGTGGTGACGCTGGAACCGTGCGTCATGTGCGCCGGCACCGCCGTCATGGCCAGGGTCGGGCGGATCGTGTTCGGCGCGTGGTCGCCGAAGACCGGGGCGTGCGGGTCGATCGCCGACGTCGTGCGCGACCCCGCCCATCCCTTCGCGCCGCACGTGCGCGGGGGCGTGCTGGCCGGCGAGTGCGAGGACCTGCTGCCGGAGTTTTTCCGCGGCAAGCGGTGACGGCGCACCCGCCGGGGCTTCGAAAGTGCGGTGACGGGGCGGTAACGGTTCGGCCAAAAGGCGGGAACGTTCATGGCGAGGTCCGATGAATCGCGTTTATCGTCGTTGGTGAAACGTCAGCGAAATCGTTAGGAGACCAACATGGGTGACTTCCAGAACAAGGCCGACGAGCTGGGCGGCAAGGCGAAGGAAACCGCCGGCAAGGCCACCGGCAACGACAACCTCGAGAACGAGGGCAAGGGCGACCAGGTCAAGGCCAACGCCAAGCAGGGCGTCGAGGACGCCAAGGACAAGGTGACCGAGGGCCTGGGCAAGCTCAAGGGCGACGACCGCTAGTCGATCGCCGGTTCCGTCCGGCATTTCACGATCGGGCCACCGCATGCCGCGGTGGCCCGTTTCGCTGGGCGGAATCGCCGTGACCTGGCGATTTGTCCGCCGGGGGCGCACTCCGATAAGTTCTTTCGCGGTGGCGTGTCCGAGCGGCCGAAGGTGCTCGCCTCGAAAGCGAGTGTTGGGTAACCCCCAACCGAGGGTTCAAATCCCTCCGCCACCGCCGATGATCCCCCCGCCTGCTTGTGCAGGTGGGGGGATTTTTTCGTGCCCGGATTAGCCGTAGGTGAATCGCGTCTGCCCACGTTTTGCCCACAATCACCGCTCGCCGTGCCGGAACGTCGCAAAGTAGTGCCACCATTCCGCGAACCCGCAGGTCGCCACTTTCGGGCCGCGCAAAATGTGGACTTTCCGACGCCCGCGACCCTGATCCGATGCCCGTGACCCGGCTTCGACATGCGCGACCCCGATCCGCCGCCGCGCGCCGCCATTCGCCGCCGGATGGGGGGTTAGTCATGTTCACTGCACGTAAGTCCGGACGCTTCCGGCTTTTCGTTGCACGGATCCCCGGAAGCGTCCGGGGTTGGGTGCAGTCCCGCCGGCTGGCGTGATCTCGGGCGCCCACCCGCCCCGAAAAGTGGTCGGCTGCGCCGGGCTGCCCGTTACCATGGTTCACACGGAGAAAATGTTGGGCGTCGAGCGCTGAAGCCGTGACCGGAACAGTGACCGGAGTGACGGGAGCGGTGGCTGCAGCAGTGATTGAAGCGGCGCCTGACGAAGTGGCCGACTGAGGAAGCGGATGAAGGGAACGTCATGACAAAGATGCGAATGGGCAAGCGCGCGAGGATCGCCGTGGCGGGAGCGTCGGCGATGGCGCTGCTGCTGGCCGGCTGCGGCTCGGGCGACGAGGGCGACGCCACCACGGATACGAACACCACCACGAACACGGCTACGGAGTCGGCGCAGGAGTCGGCGCAGGACGGGACCACCGACTCCGAGACCGCCGCCGCCGAAACTTCCACCGCCGAGGACACCGCCACCGAGACGGCGGCGGCCGGCGAATGCGCCCCCGCGACCGTCGCCGTCGAGGAAGCCGGCGGCGCCGACGGAGGCCCGACCTTCGGCGTCCCCCTCCCCGACGGCTGGAATCGCGTCGGCGAATTCGAGAGCGACATGATCCCCCTCGCCCTCGCGAACCACGGTCTGTCCGCGGACGGCTTCACCCCGACCGCGGTGCTGACCATCGAGCCGTCGCAGGTCGGCGGCGAGCAGGAGTTCGATCGGCAGCTGGCGATGGTCGAGCAGCTCGGCCGCCCGGGGACCGTGACCGAACGGGAGCCGGGCACGACCTGCGGCCACGAGAGCCAGGTCATCGAGTACGAGATGGAGGGCCCGAACGGCATCGTCACGGCCGTGACCGCGTTGATCGTCAGCGTTCCGGTCGCCGATGGCTTTATGACGGCCGTCCTCAGCGCCCAGTCCGCAGATGCGGACAACGCCGATTACGCCGAGGGGCTGCGGACCATGGTCGACGAGTTCCAGGTCAAGAGTTAGTCAAGGATTGGTGGAGCGGTAGCGGAGCAGGGGACCGGCTGCTTTTTGCTTGACGACGGACTGATCTGGGCGCCGGGCCGTCGCAAAGTAGTGCCACCGCTGCGCGAACCCGCTGGTCGCGACTTTCGGGCCGTGCGGATTGTTGCACTTTCCGACGCCCGCTGGCCGGCCCGCCCGCGCCCGCCTGCCCGCCGATGTGTTTCCTGGGGCGATTGTTTCGCCTGTTGCGACACCGGGAACCCCCGGGCACGTATCCTGGGTTGGTGGTGCGCGCGCTCCGCGGCGAGTCCGCCGGGCCCGCGCTCGCGATTCGACGCGGATGATAGGGGAAGTTGAGCGATGGCGAAGGTCCTGTTCAACCTCGGCAGGTGGTCTTACCTGCATAAATGGACGGTCATCGTCGCTTGGGCGCTGATTCTCGGTGTCGTCGGTGGTTTGGCCGGCACGATGCAGAAGGGATTCGACGACCAGTTCTCGATCCCCGGCATGCCGTCGTCGATCGCGTCGCAGATGATCGAGAAGAAGTTCCCCGATCAACCGAACCCCATCCGCGAACAAACGGTGTACGTGGTGTTCGAGGCGCCGGAGGGCGAGAAACTCGAGGACCCGGAGAATTTCGCGGCCGCGGATGCGGTGGTGGCGTCGATCAAGGACAACATCACCCAGCTGACCGCCGACGAGATGCTGGTCAACCCGGTGCGGCTGAACCCCGAGCTGCAGAAGACCGTCGTGGAGACCGGCACGCGCTCGGGTCTGCCGCAGGCCGTCGCCGAAGCCGACGCCCACGCCATCCGGATGCTGTCGGATGACGGCCGCCACGGCATCGCGCAGTTCGCCTTCGACGTCCGCGTGCCCAAGGACATCACCCCGGAGAACCGCCAGGCGCTGTTCGACGCCATGCAGATCGGCCGCGACGCCGGCATGAAGGTCGACGCGATGGGCCCGGGCATGATGGACCCGGTCGCGGTGAGCGCGACGTCGGAGATCATCGGCATCACCATCGCCGCCGCGGTCCTGGTGATCACCTTCGGTTCGCTGGTGGCCGCGGGCCTGCCGCTGATCACGGCGGTCGTCGGCATCGCCATCGGTTCGCTGATCGTGGTGTTCATGACGGCGTTCACCGAGGTCAACTCGATCACGCCGGTGCTGGCCGTGATGATCGGCCTGGCAGTCGGCATCGACTACGCGCTGTTCATCCTGTCGCGGTACCGGACGGAACGGTCGAGGGGGCTGACCAAACCGGATGCCGTCGGCATGGCCACGGGCACGGCCGGTTCGTCGGTGGTGTTCGCCGGCCTGACGGTCATCGTGGCCCTGGCGGCGCTGGTCATCGCGCAGGTGCCGTTCCTGTCGCTGATGGGCATCTCGGCGGCGATCACGGTGGGCATCGCGGTGATCATTTCGCTGACGCTGCTGCCGGCGCTGATGGCCCTGTTCGGCCGCCAGATTTTCGCGGGCAAGATCCCCGGCATCGCGGGCAACCCGCTCAAGGGCGGCCGCCGTCCGCTGTTCGGCGGCAAGACGATGGGCCGGCGTTGGGTCGAGGCCGTCCACAAGGCGCCCGGGTTGTTCCTGGTCGGTGCGGTGGGCGTGCTGGTGGCGCTGTCGGTGCCGGCGGCGAACCTGCAGCTGGCGTTGCCGTCGGACTCCACGTCGCCGTACGGGTCGACGCAGCGCAACGCCATCGCGATGGCGGCGGAGGGCTTCGGCCCGGGCCGCAATGCGCAGATGCTCATCATCGCCGACGCCGAGGGCGTCGACCCGGAGGCCCCGGCGCTGCAGCCGCTGGCGCAGGGCCTGATGGCGGGCGACCCGAACTTGTCGCCGGAGCAGGCGGCGCGCACGGCGTCGTTCAGCTACGCGCTGGACAATTTCAAGAACAACGTCGACGTCGAGCACGTGCAGATGATCGGCATGAACCGCGACCGCACCGGCGTGATGATGATGCTCACGCCGAAGGCCGGCCCCCTGGACAGCGAGACGGGCGCCCTGATTTCGGCGCTGCGCGCGCAGCAGAACCAGATGGAGGAGGCCACCGGCCTGGTCACGGGCGTGACGGGTCTGATCCCCATCGAGCAGGACATCACGCAGCGTCTGTCCGACGCGATGCCGGTGTACCTGTCCGTGGTCATCGGTCTGGCCATCGTGCTGTTGCTGCTGGTGTTCCGTTCGCTGGTGGTGCCGTTGACGGCGGGCCTGGGCTTCCTGCTCTCGGTCGGCGCGGCGTTCGGCGTGACGGTGCTGTTCTGGCAGGAGGGCCTGTGGGGGCTGGTGCATACGCCGGGCCCGCTGGTCAGTTTCATCCCGATCTTCATGATCGGCGTGACCTTCGGCTTGGCCATGGACTACCAGGTGTTCCTGGTGTCCAGAATGCGCGAGCATTTCACGCATTCGAAGGGGCGGTCGCGGCCGGGTTCGAAGTACAACGCCGTCGAGGAGTCGGTCATCGAGGGCTTCTCGTTGGGCGCCCGCGTGGTCACGGCGGCGGCGATCATCATGATCGCGGTGTTCGTGGCGTTCATCGGCCAGCCGCTGGCGTTCGTGAAGGTCTTCGGCTTCGCCCTCGGCGCGGCGGTGCTGTTCGACGCTTTCCTGGTGCGCATGACGCTCATTCCGGCGTCGATGTTCCTGCTGGGCCGTTCCACGTGGTGGATGCCGAAGTGGTTGGACAAGATCCTGCCGTCGGTGGACGTCGAGGGTTCGGCGCTGGAGAGCAAGGCCGACGACTTGGTGGCGGCGGGCAAGGCGGAGCGCGAGGCGTCGTCGCTTGACGACGGCTCGTCGGCAGCCGAACCGGCCGAGCGCACGAAGCGGCGCAAGGGCGAGAAGCCGGGGAAGAAGGCCAAGAAGGCCGAGAAGGCCGAGAAGACCACCGCTTCGGAGGCCCTGGCGCCCGTCCGCTCGGTCGATGATGAGGCGACCATGCAGTTCCCCATCGTCGACGCCGAGCTGGTCGACGAGCCGGCGGCGGAGAAGAAGCGCGGCGCGCCCTCGAAGCCCGCCCGGCCCGCGGAGTCGGCGCCGTGGCGTGGCCCGACGTCGGCGGCGGGCGAGGTCCCGCGCACCCCGTTCAGCAGCCCCTACGCCGCGCGCCGCATGCAGCAGGAGAATGCGCGGAAGCCGACGGCGGCTCCGGAGCCGGCGCCGGAGCCCAAGCGCACGCCCAAGCCCGAGCCGCAGCGGCGTCAGGTGTGGGCCCCGGAACCGACGGAGCCCAAGCGCACGCCGGAGCCGAAGCCGCAGTCTCAGCCCCAGCAGCAATCGGCCGCGGAACCCGCCGACGAGTCGATTTCGGTGCAGGACCTGATCAAGCGCGAGGGGGGCCATACCCGCCCGCGCCGTCGCCGCGCGCTGTGGGACCCGCGCGACTACGACGAAACGGACGGGGCCGACTAACCTCGACCCCCTGCACTTCCACCCCACCACTTCCACGGCCGGGGCGCGGCCGGGCCGGACCCGGGCCGCGCCCCACCACCCACGCCCGACCGGACAACCCGGCCGGGCCACCACATTTCCAGGAGACCCACCCAGTGACGGATTCAACGGCGGACCAGGGCAACTTCAGCGTCGTCAAGCAGATGGACGGTGAGCCGGGGCGAGCCGGAATCATCCGCACCCCGCACGGGGACGTGCAGACGCCGGCGTTCATCCCGGTGGGCACGAAGGCGACGGTGAAGACGCTGACGCCCGAGCAGATCCGGGACACCGGCGCGCAGGCGGTGCTGTCGAACGCGTACCACCTGTACCTGCAGCCGGGCCCCGACATCGTGGAGGCGGCGGGCGGCCTGACGCGGTTCGAGAACTGGAACGGACCGACGTTCACCGACTCCGGCGGATTCCAGGTCATGAGCCTGGGCGTGGGCTTTCGCAAAACCCTGGCCATGGACGTCACCGGCCTGCAAAACGACGACATCCTCGCCCCCGGCAAGGAACGCAACGCGTTCGTCGACGAGGAGGGCGTGACCTTCCGCAGCCACATCGACGGCAGCTCGCACCGGTTCACGCCGGAGTTTTCCATGGGCATCCAGCACAAGCTCGGCGCGGACATCATCTTCGCGTTCGACGAGCTGACCACGCTGATGAACACCCGCGAATACCAGGAATCCTCCGTCGAGCGGACGCACCGCTGGGCGCAGCGCTGCCTCGACGAGCACGATCGCCTGACCCGCGAGCGCAACCAGGTGCCCGGGCTCGCCGGTGATCTCGCCGAGGGCGAGCGCCCGCTCCAGCAGCTCTTCGGCGTGGTGCAGGGCGCCCAGTACGAGGACCTGCGGCGCGGCGCCGCGCGGGGCCTGGTCGAGCTTTCCGACGCCGCCGAAGCCGCCGGGAAGCGGGGATTCGCCGGCTACGGCATCGGCGGCGCGCTGGAAAAGCAGCGCCTGGGCGAGATCTGCCGCTGGGTCACCGATGAGCTGCCCGACGACCGGCCGCGCCACCTGCTGGGCATTTCCGAGCCGGACGACATTTTCGCGGCCGTCGCCGCCGGCGCCGACACCTTCGACTGCGTGGCCCCGACGCGGCTGGCGCGCCGTGGCGGCGTGTACACCCTCGACGGCAAGATCACGCTGACGAACGCGCGGTTCAAGACCGACTTCGGGCCGATCGACCCGGAGGTGGAGTCGTACACGACGCTGAATTACTCGCGGGCGTACATTCACCACCTGCTCAAGGCGAAGGAGTTCCTGGCCGGCACGCTGTGCACCATCCACAACGTGTACTTCATGGTGAAGCTGGTGGAGAACATCCGCGCCTCGATCATCGACGGCACTTTCGAGGAGTACCGCGACGAGTTCCTCGGCCGCTACTACGCGGGAAAGAAGAAGTAGCGGCCGCGGATCGCGCTACTGCGCGGCGGGCTGGTCGTAGTAGCCCTCGCGCTTCTTCACCCAAGCGATGACCTGGTAGGTGATCGGCAGGATGACGACCTCGACGCCCGTCTTCCACAGGAAGCCGACGACGACGAAGTTGACGAAGTCGCCCCACGTCGAGATGCCGATCGCGGGGGCGGCGATGGAGCAGAAGATGAGGGTGTCGGCGAACTGGCCGACCACCGTGGAGCCGAGAAGGCGCATCCACAGGGATTTTTCGCCCGTACGGCGCTTGATGGCCGTCAGCGACCACGCGTTGAGCAGCTGCCCGACCAGGTAACCGGCCAGGCCTGCGAGCACCAACTGGGGCACCGTGCCCAGGACCGTTTCGAACGCGGCCTGATTCTCGTAGAAATCGGCGGGCGGCAGCTTGATGGCGATGAAGAAGCTGGCCATGCCGATGGCCAGCACCGCGAAGCCGGTGTACACGGCGCGGCGGGTCGCACGGAAACCGTAGACCTCGGACAGCACGTCGCCGATGATGTAGCTCAGCGGGAAAAGGAAAAACGCACCGTCGGTGACCAGGCCGAACAACTCGACGCCCTTGGTGGCGGTGATGTTCGAGATCAACAGCACGCCGGTGAAGACGCCCACGAGGATCGGGTACATCGAGCGCGGCACCGCAACGTGGCGGGGCGCGTCGGATTCGATCGCGGGGTCGTACTTGGAGGTGCCGTGCTTGGCGGCGGCGTCGCCGCCGGTGGTCGCGGTGCGGGGGGAGTTCGTGGGCGTGGACGCGGTGGCCGCGGCAGCGCCCGGCCCAGAGCCGTGGGCGGGGGAATCGGAGTTGGTCATGGCGGGAGAGTCTACTTTCCCGCCGGGCACCCGCCACATCCGGCGACGGGCGCCCGCGGAGGGACTCGGGGTACCGAGGACCCCGCGGACATCGTGCGGTACCCCCGCGCCACCGGGCCGCCCCGGTCTACTCCGCCCCGATTCCGCCGCCTGCGCGGGGATCGACGCGGTCCGGCGTCGCGTCGGTCAGCTTGGCCAGCTCGGCCTGCGCCTTGTTCAGGATGCCGACGACCTCGTCGACGTCCTTCGGGTGGCGGCCGTCGAGCAGGGTGTACGCGTCGCCCCACGTGTAATCGGTGGCGACGCACTTGGCCTGCACGGTCTCCAGCGCCTCGCGCAGTACGGCGGTGGCGCCGACCAGCGCACGCGGCCCCGGGGTGAAGCCCATGACCAGCGACGGCTTGCCCATGAGCACGCCGGAGCCCATCGGGCGGGAGCACCAGTCGATGGCGTTGGTGATCACGGCCGGCGCGGTGTGGTTGTACTCCGGGGTGATGATGACCAGGCCATCCGCGTCGCGCACGGCCTCGCGCAGCTCGCGGGCGGCATCCGGCTCCTGGCCGGGGACGTCGAGGTCCTGGTCGTAGAACGGCACGTCACGAAGGCGCTCGAAGACGACGGCGGTGTCACCCTCCGGCAGGTGGTGGATGAAGGCCTCGGCCAACTGTCGGTTGGTCGATTCCTTGCGTAGGGAACCGAGGAAAATGACGTAGTTGCTCATGTGCCAACGATACCGCCGGATGCCCGGCCGTGACTCGCCGGCGCAGCCGCGGCGCCTGGCCGGACGCGGGAAGGTGGGCGTCGTCAAGCAAACCCGTTTTAGTGTGGGGACATGGACGAAGCTGATCGGGACGCCGGGCCCGCGTACGTCGGCCGCTACGCGCCGTCGCCGACCGGGCACCTGCACCTGGGGAATCTGCGGACGGCGGCGATCGCGTGGGCGCGGGCGCGGTCCGTCGGCGGGCGGTTCCTGGTGCGCGTGGAGGACATCGACCGGCAGCGGTCCCGCCCCGAATTCGAGGAGCAGCAACTCGCCGACCTCGCGGCCATCGGCCTGGACTGGGACGCCGAGCCCGTGCGCCAGTCCGAGCGCGATTCGCTTTACGACGACGCATTGCGCCGTTTGCCGACCTTCCCCTGCTTCTGCTCCCGCAAGGACATCCAGCGGGAGTTGGCGGAAATGGGCGGGGCACCGCACGGCGCACCCGGCGCGTACCCGGGGACCTGCCGCGACCTGTCGGAGGCGGCGCGGGCCGAGAAGACGGCGGAGCTCGCGGCGTCCGGGCGGGGGCCGTCGCTGAGATTGCGCGCCGACGTGCCCGAATGGCGGGCCGAGGACGCGCTGCACGGCACGATCGTCGACGCCGTCGACGACATGGTGCTGCGGCGCGCCGACGGGATGTGGGCGTACAACCTGGCCGTCGTCGTCGATGACGCGGATCAGGGCGTCACCGAGATCGTCCGCGGCGATGATCTGCTGAGTTCCGCGCCGCGCCAGGCGTATCTGGCGCACCTGCTGGGGGCACCGGAACCGACGTACGCGCACGTCCCGCTGGTGGTCAACGGCGAGGGGCGGCGGCTGGCCAAGCGCGACGGCGACGTGACGCTGCGCGACGTCTCGGCCGGGGAGGCCCAGCGGTGGATCCTGGATTCGCTGCGTGCCGGCGGTGGCGCGGGTGGCGAAGACGCCGTGGCCGAAGGGCTGATGGGCATGGACCTGAGCGACGTCGATCGCATCGCCGACCTGCCCGAGGTGTTCGACCTGATGGCCATTCCCCGTGAGCAGGTCGTTTTCCGCTGACCGGTCGCGCCCGCCGCTGCACCCGCCGTGCCCGCCCCGCCGTTTTCCGCATGCCCGCCCAGCTCGCCGTGCGTAACCCACCCCGAATGGTGTAACCCACCCGCTGTAACGGGTGGGTTACACCATTCGGGGTGGGTTAGCCATGGAGCGGGCCGATGGCGGCGCCGTTTCGGCACTGTCGTGCGCTGCGGGTGGTCCGCGCCGTCGCTAGCCTGGGGCCATGAACCCCACGAACGATTCCCGGCCGACGCTGCTGGTCGTGCACCATTCGCCGACGCCGCTGCTCCGGGCCGTGCGCGACGCCGCGCTGGACGGCGCCCGCCACCCCGAGATCGAGGGCGTCAACGTCCGCGTGGTCGAGGCCCTCGACGCCGCGGCCGCCGACGTGCTGGCCGCCGACGCGTACCTGCTGGGGACGTCGGCGAACTTCGGCTACATCTCCGGCGCGCTGAAGCATTTCTTCGACTCGACGTTCGCCGAGTACAACGCGGCCGCGGAGGCCGGCGACGTGCCCAAGGGTCGCCCGGTGTCGTGGTGGATCCGCGGCGGCTACGACGTCACCGGCGCGGCGAAGGCCATCCGCTCGCTGACCACCGGTTTCGGCTGGGAGATCGCGGCGGAGCCGGTGGAGTTCGTCGGCGAACCCGACGACGCGACGAACGAAAAGCTGCTGGAACTCGGCGGCACGATGGCCGCCCTGCTGATGGACCCGACAACGGACCCGACAATGGCCCAGACAACGGACCAGACAACGGACCCGACGATGGAGGACCCCCGATGAGCGCCCCTTTCGCCACCACCACGGGCGACGGCGAATTCTACGATGACCCGGCTGCGGCAGTCGACCGGCTGATCGAGATCTACGACGCCAACACCTCCTACCTGGTCGATTGCTACGCCGACGCCTGCCGTGACCGGGCTGCCGGCGGGGAGGGCCCGGCGCCGGTGACGGCATGCTACCCGGAGCTGCGGTTCACGGTGGATGTGGTGGAGGGCGTCGATGCGGCGCTGTCGCACGGTTTCGTCGACCGCGCGGGCACGTACGCGACGGCGATCGCGCGGCCGCGCCTGTTCGCGCGCTATTTGCGCGAGCAGATCGGGGATTTGCTGGCCAGCCACGGCGGCGAGATCGAGGTCCGGGTGTCGGATACGCCGATCCCGCTGCGCCTGACGCCGACGTTCGACGACGCGCCGCCGGTCGAGGGTCTCGATGCGATCGATTTGGCGGTGATCGACCGGGGTTTCACGCCGGTGGATTCGGCGTTCGTCGACGACGTCATCGCCGATGGCGAGGCCGATTTCCTGTCGCTGCCGATCAAGCCGCTGAGTCTTTTCGCGGCGCCGCGCGTCGATCTCGCGCTGCAGCGCCTGGAGCATTACACGGGGTCCAGCGCGGAGCACATTCAGCGTTTCGTGCTGTTCACCAATTACCAGCTGCACACGGACGTGTTCCTGGAATACGCGGCGTCATTGGCGGATTCGCTTGACGACGGCACGGTGCCCCCCGCGTCCGCCGCCGACTTCGATGGGCCGGCTTTCATCGAGACCGCGGGCCCGGACGCCGGCACCGAGGTGGACGAGGACTCGGTGGCGGGCGGCGGGACGTCGCAAAGCCCGTACACGCATCTGATTTGCCCGGGCGACGTGTCCTTCCCCATCGGCGAAGTGCCGGGGCCGGCGGAGTGCCGCGCGCATGCGTCGTCGGCGCAGATGCCCGCGTACCACCTGGTGCGGGAGGACGGGCTGGGAGTGACCATCATCGACATCGGCGTCGGTCCCTCGAACGCGAAGACCATCACCGATTGTCTGGCGGTGCTGCGGCCGCATTGCTGGATGATGGTCGGCCACTGCGCGGGCCTGGACGGGCGGATGCGGATCGGCGACATGATCCTGGCCAACGGCTACGACCGCGCCGACGGGGTGCTGGATGACCTGGTGCCGCTGGAGAAGCCGATCCCGCCGATCGCCGAGGTGCAGATGGCGGTGACGGCGGCGCTGCGGCGCGTGTCCGGGCTCGACGGCGACGAGCTGCGCAAGCGGTTGCGCACGGGCACGGTGCTGTCGACGTCGGACCGCAACTGGGAGTGGCGGGCGCAGTCGGACATTTACCGTGAGCTGCAGAAATCCACGGCCATCGGCGTGGAGATGGAGTCGGCGACCATCGCCGCCAACGGGTATCGCTTCCGCGTGCCGTATGGGGCGTTGCTGAGCGTGTCCGACATGCCGCTGCACGACCAGCCGAAGCTGCCGAAGGCCGCGCGGGCGTTTTACCAGGCGTCGAAGGTCGAGCATCTGATGACGGCGGTGCGGGCCTGCGAGGCGATGTCCTCCAACCCGGCGGAGTTGCATTCCCGCAAACTCCGCCGGCCGGTGGGCGAGGTGGCGTTCCGCTAGGTCGCGGGCTCTGTTGCAAAAATCGTGAAGCTTGAGCATGCTTGGCGGAGATTGGA
>DHCFI07803__coassemble_1550_pt1 | contig 15433 bp, 12 predicted proteins | sample DHCFI07803__metabat2_low_PE_024 | metagenome-assembled genome bin DHCFI07803 | reverse complement strand
TCTTGTACTGGAGGTAGAAGGCGTGCTCCCACATGTCCAGCATCAGCAGCGGGGTCAGGTTCGCGGAGATGTTGCCCTGCTGGTCGGTCAGCTGCTCGACGACGAGGCGGCCGGCGACGTGGTCGTAACCGAGGACGGCCCAGCCGGAGCCCTGCAGGCCCAGCGCGGCACCGGAGAAGTGATCCTTGAACTTCTCGAAGGAACCGAAGTCGCGGTTGATGGCCTCGGCCAGCTCACCGGTCGGCTCGCCGCCACCGTTGGGGGAGAGGTTCTTCCAGAAGATGGAGTGGTTGGAGTGGCCGCCCAGGTTGAACGCGAGGTCCTTGGACAGGGCGGTGACCACGCCGGAGATGGAGCCGTCGTTGCGCGCGGCCTCCAGCTTCTCCAGGGCGGCGTTGGCGCCGTTGACGTAATTCTGGTGGTGCTTGCTGTGGTGCAGCTCCATGATCTCGGCGGCGATGTGCGGCTCGAGGGCGTCGTAGGCGTAATCCAGTTCAGGCAGCTCGTAAACGGCCATGGTGAGGTCCTCCTTGAAGAATCGATTTCGCTTGTGACACCCGATGGTACCGATCCTCCGCAATTACGCAAGGTTTCGTGCGCGTAATTCGGTTGGTTCGATAGGTCCGCCACCTTCTCGCCGGGGGCTGGCCGACGGCGAGTGGTCCACGTCACCGGGCGCGTGGCCCCGACGGTACCCGCGTTCGCGGATCGGGGTCGTCCGCCCAGTTCATGCGGCCCGCGTATCCTCGCGCCCATGACTGATTCACGCGCGTTCACCCCGATCCCTGCGACCCCGGAGGCCCTGCTCGACGAGGGCGGCCACGTCGATGGCGAGCATCTGGTGCTCGGGACTCCGTACGGCGGCCCGTGGCCCGATGGTGCGGAGGCGATGGTCATCGCGGCCGGCTGTTTCTGGGGCGTCGAAAAGCTTCTGTGGAATGCGCCGGGCGTGTGGACGACCTTGCCCGGATACGCGGGCGGGGTGACGCGGTGGCCGTCCTACCGCGAGGTGTGCGGCGCGCGGACCGGGCACACGGAGTCGGTGCTGGCGGTGTTCGATCCGGCCGTCACCGATTTTGCGGCGCTGCTGCGTCTAATCCTGGAGAACCACGATCCGACGCAGGGCGATCGGCAGGGCAATGACATCGGCCCGCAGTACCGATCGGCGGTGTTCCCGCTGAACGAGGACCAGGCGCGCATCACCGCCGAGACCCTGGAGGCCTACGGGCCGAAGCTGGCGGCCGCGGGCTTCGGGCCGATCACCACGGAGGTCACGCCTCTGTCGCAGACGCCGACGGGGCGTTTCTGGGTCGCCGAGCCGTTCCACCGCGGGTACCTGGAGGCGAATCCCATGGGTTACTGCCCGGTGCACGCCACCGGCGTGACCTGCGGGTAGCTCGCTTTACGACGGCCTGCGCGCCCGTGATCAGGCGTTCGGGTCGGTCTTCGGCGCGTCGGTGCCGGGGGTGTCCGGCTCGGTGTTCGGAGTGGCGTCGCCGCCGAGGCGCTTGGCGGCTTCCTGCTGGACGCGGTCGACCTTGTCGGCGTACTTGCCGTCGGTGCGCTTGTCGATCGCGTCGCCGATCTTGTCGATGCCCTGGCGGACCTTGTCGGGGTTGTCGTTGATGAACTTCTTGGCCTTGTCGATGAGGCTCATGGTGGGCCGCCTTTCGCGAGTGCTGTCGCATGTGCCGGTGTCGGTGCCGGTGCACGTGCGCATTGAACTGGACGGTTCCATTTTTACATCGTTCGTGTGCGGGCGGCGGCCACCGTCGGCTGTTCTGCGTCGGCTGTGCCACGCGGGCCGCGCCTGATGGGCGCAACGAAAACTCCCCGCTGGCGCAATGGCCGGCGGGGAGTCGTCGAAAAGTCGGAGGTCTACTGCTGGGGCTGGTCGCCCTCGCCGCCGAAGCGCTTGCGGGCGGCGTCCTGGGCCTTGTCGACGTGCTCGGCGTGCTTGCCGCCGGTGCGCTGGTCGATGGCGTCGCCGCCCTTGTCGATGCCCTGGTTCACCTTGTCCGGGTTGTCGTCGGCGAACTGCTTGGCCTTGTCGAAGATTCCCATGTGTCGCTTCCTTTCCTGGTCGGGTGACCGCACGGGCTTCGTGTGCCCGCCCAGCCGTCTGGACGTGACCCACGTTACGCAGGTGTCGCCGATCTCGCAGGCTTCCGATGCGGGAAACGGTCGCGGAAAGCGTGCTCCGGGGCGGTGAGCTCGAATCCGGTGGCCGGGCCGCGTGTTCCGCATGCGGCCCGGTCGACCGGTCGGCGGTGGCCTTCGCCGCCGACCTTCGACGAGGCCGGCATGGGCCACGCGGCCACGCCGCCGCTCACGCCTTCGGCGGGAGATTGCGCCGGGCCCACTTCGCGATCCTCTTGAATCGCACGCCCGCCGCCCCCGCGCCGTCGTCGTCAAGCTCGAAGCCCAAGATCGCCGCCCACGCCGGCAACGACTCCGCCTCATACCGGTGCCCATGCCCATCGCCGACGTCGACGCTGACCAAACCATCGATGAGCACCTGCAGGAACGTCACCACCGGGAACCACCGCACCGCCGACGACACGTCGCGGCCCAGGCGCTCCCGCAGCCAATCCGGCCGCCGCCATGCCAACGGATAATCCCACCACACGATCGGATCGGACGCGTGCTGCAAATACGCCACCCGCGGATGCTCCCACTCGCCCAACGGCTCGCCGCCGAAGGTCTCCCACAACTCCTGCGGGCGCGTGGCGAAGCGAATGTGGCGCCCACCGTCGATCACCGGCGCGATCTCCGGCGAGCCCGCGTCGCGCGTGCGGGTCAGCTCCTTCCAGATCGGCGTGAACTGCGGAGTCCCCGTCCACAGCGCGCCGTCCACCGACGCGAGCATGTCCGCCGCATCGTCGAACGCCCCATTGCCGCCGAAACCGCCCAACGACTCGCCCGCGATGATCAGCTTCGGCCGATCCCCCTCCGGCAGCCGCTCCCACTCCTCGCGGATCCGCGAAAAAAGCGCGCGCCCCGCCGCCGGCGGGGTCTCATGATCGGCCAGCCACGCCACCGGCGACGGCAGATCCGAATACTGCAGCCCCACCTGCGCGCAATTGCCCGCGGTCAAAAACTCCACCGCCATCAGCCCCCACGGCGGAATCCAGCCGGTGCCCGTGGTCACGTGCACCACCAGATGATCCCGCCGAAACGCCCCCGTGCGATGCAGCTCGCGGACGATCAGCTCCGTCTGGAACTTCAGCGACCGCCCCCGCACCTTCCCCGCGTACACGCGGATCGGCTCCATCACCTCATGTCGCCCGCGCTTGGTCACCGCCGCGATGTCGCGCGCCCGCGGCCCGTCCGCCACCACCGACCGGCCCTGCGCCCCCAGCGCATGCCACGGCTCCAGCGACCACGGGCTGCCGGACCGCTCCGGCTCCCACGGCTGCATCCGGCCCGGCATCACCCGCATGTTCACGCGGTGCGCGTTGCGGTACACCCGCTCGATGGTCCGGCGCACGAGCAGCTTGTCGACGGCCAGGCCCAGCCCACCGCCCACCACGATTCCCGCGGTCACCGGGGCCACCCCGCGCGGCACCCACGGACGCAGCACGCGGCGCAGACGATCGAACGCGAACTCCGCCGCGAACGTCAGCCCCTGCGTGGCCAGGTACGCTCCCGACGCCATCGCCGTGCCGCCGAACTGCGCCCGCGCCGACGACAGCGCATCCATGCCCACCAGCGCGCCGACGGTCTGCTGGTGCTGGATCGACCGCCACCACACCCACGCCGTCGCCGCCGTCATGGACCCGTGCCACGACAGCGCGATGAGGCGCTCCGTGCGCACCGACGGCGCGAACCGCCCCAACTTCGTGCGGCGCAGGCGCGCATCCGCCAACCGGAAGCCGTAGCCCACCGCCACGCCCACCACATGGCCGGTGACCTGCGCGCCGAAGGACACCATCGCCGTCGACGCCCACGGCCGCGGCATCAGCGACGGGGCGAACGCCGCCCACGACGCGATCTCCGCCCCGACCAGCCCCGGATTCGACGGGATCCCCCGCCATGGCCGCGACCGCCGGGCGATGGGCAGGGTGGCGCTCGCCGCCCTGGCGACCTCCCGGGCCGCCGCCTCCCGCCGCCGCGCGACCCGCAGCCGCGTCAACGGCTTGAGCGCGCGCACGAATTCCATGCCCTCATAGTGTCAGATGAACAGGGGATCGCGCCCGGCCAACGGCGAATTTCCGCGGGTCACACCCGTGCGGCGGGGTGGCTCGCCGGGCGGGGGCGTCGTAAAGCGGTTACGGTGCGTGTGTCCAGGGTCACCGGCGCAACCACTGTCGGACCCCGTGCCCGAACGGGCATACTCGGAACCAGGTACACAACCATTGGGGCGTGAACGGGCCATCGATGGCGGCGCGACCGCCGCCGACGACACACCGCGAGGCACCACCGCCCCGGAAGGAAGAAACCATGAAGGTCTCCGCCGGAAACAAGGTCGTGCTCATCGGCGCCGGCGACGTCGGAGTCGCCTACGCATACGCCCTGGTCAACCAGGGAATCTGCGACCACCTCGCGATCATCGACATCGACGAGCGCAAAACCGAGGGCAACGTCATGGACCTCAACCACGGCGTCGTCTGGGCCCCCTCCCGCACCAAGGTCACCCGCGGCACCTACGCCGACTGCGAGGACGCCGCGCTCGTCGTCCTGTGCGCCGGCGCCGCCCAGAAGCCCGGCGAAACCCGGCTGCAGCTGGTGGACAAGAACATGAAGATCTTCAAGTCCATCGTCGACGACGTCATGGCCAACGGATTCGACGGCATCTTCCTCGTCGCCACCAACCCCGTCGACATTCTGACCTACGCCACCTGGAAGTTCTCCGGCCTGCCGGCCCACCGCGTCATCGGCTCCGGCACCGTGCTGGACACCGCCCGCTTCCGCTACATGCTCGGCGAATACTTCGAGGTGTCGCCCATGAGCGTCCACGCCTACATCGTCGGCGAGCACGGCGACTCCGAACTGCCGGTGCTGTCGTCCGCGAACATCGCCGGCGTCGGGCTGCGGCGTCGGCTGGAGAAGAACCCCGAGCTTCACGACGAACTCGAGGCCATCTTCGTCCGCACCCGCGACGCCGCCTACGAAATCATCGACGCCAAGGGATCCACGTCCTACGGCATCGGCATGGGGCTCGCGCGGATCACCCGCGCCATCTTCCAGAACCAGGAAGTCGCCCTGCCCGTGTCGGCGCTGCTGCGCGGCGAGTACGGGCACGAGGACATCTACATCGGCACGCCCGCGATCGTGAACCGCAAGGGCATCCGCCGCGTCGTCGAGCTCGAGCTGGACGACTACGAGGCCGGGCAGTTCAACAAGTCCGTCGCGACGCTGCGCGAGATCCAGGACCCGTTCTGGAAGGACGGGGAGTAGGGGAAGGGCGCAAGAGGCGCGTAGGGACTCGCGTGGGAGAGGCGCCGCGTAGGCGCGGCCACCCGCGGGGCCGGATCAGTGGCCGGGGGCGAAGGGGATGGTCGCGACCGTCTCATGGAGCGCCCCGCCCGAACGGCCCTCGCCGAGGCGTGAGCTGACCAGCTCGATCTCCGTCGCCGTCCAGGACGGGCCGGAGTAGACGCTGAGGGCGTGGACGACGTCGTGAAGCAGCGACGCACCGTCATGGCGCGCCGGTCGCGAGAGGTCCCGGCCGTAGCCGTCTGCGCCGAGGCCCGCGCGGCCGCCGGGGACGCCATGACTTCCGCCGCCGCCGTGGGCTCCGTCGCGCCGGCGGTCGCCGGCCCATGCGCTGCGCCGATGGTTGCGGCGCCCGTCCCTGCGGCCGCCCTGCTCGCGGGCCCGCAGTCGCGCCACCGTGAGATGCGCGCGGCGCCGTTCCCGCCTGCCGTCGGGAGTGCCCCCGCGGCCGCCGTCTTCTCCATTTCCGAATCCGTCTTCGTCATCGCCGATGGCGAAGGGATCATGGGCGCAGCCGGACATCAGCTGCCGCAGCGGCCCGACGTCGCCGCCCACGCCGATCCACAGCGTGCGCCCGGAGAAACTGCCGGCCCCGCGCAGGTGCAAATCTAGGGAGGGCGAGCCCATGCCGGCGGCGGGGAATCCGGTGGTGGCCACGGCCGCCGCGACGTGCTCGGCGAGCTCGTCGACCGAACCATCGGGACGTTCGCCGTAGAAGGCGACCGTCACGTGCCACTGATCGGGATCCGGCCACCGCAGCAAGGGGCCGTGATCGTCGCGGATGGGGCGCAGCGCCGTGACGAGGTGCTCCCGAACCTCCTCCGGCGGTCGAATCGACGCGAACAGTCTCATGGCCGCCAGGGTAGCCATCACGGTTGCCGGGTGGGCTCGGCTCTGGTGCGGCGGTCGTTTCGAACCATCCGGGCGGACGGGCCGGCGAGGAGGTGACCGGCGTTGCGCATGTGAAACAAGGGGCCATGGGGGTAGTCGCCGTCACTGCGCCGCGTGATCTGGAACACGCCGGAGGGGAGGGTGTGGCGCTGCTCGTAGGCGTCGTCAAGCTGTGTTCCGGGAGACCCCTGCGAAACTTGCGGACGCGGCAACGATGGGCGGCGATTCGGATTCCCGCCATGAACCCACGCGTTCCCACATCGATGCCCACTTATTCCCACATCGCCGGCGCGGCGGCGCGTCGAAACCGGGGAAATCGGAATGCGGGCGGACTGGCCGGACTGGAAAAGCTGAGAAAAGGCTCATTAATTCACGGAGGATTCAACCTCCGATAGGTTCGCGCGTGTGAAGATTGTGAACGAAAAGATCAACGGCATAACCGCAGGTCAATCACGTGCGGGTCAAATTTCAGGATACCCCCCACGGCGGACTTCGCATTTTTAGCGGATCGGCTAACGCCTTTAGTATCAATTCGTTGGGAAAGGTACCCAAGAAGTTTTTAAGGTTCCTCCGAAAGGTCAGGACATGTCACACCCCACTCCGGCGCCGGGCCACAGCCCGACGGAGGCCGAGTTCATCGAGGTTCAGGCCTCCGAGGAATTCGCCGACCTCCGCAAGACGTTCCGCGGATTCGTGTTCCCGCTGTTCGTCGCGTTCATCGCCTGGTACGTCTTCTACATCGTCACCGCCACGTTCTTCCCGGACGCCATGGCGAAGTCCATCTACGACAACATCAACCTGGGCATGGTCCTGGGCCTGGCGCAGTTCGTCACCGCCGGCCTCATCACCTGGGGATACGTCAAGTTCGCGGACAACAAGCTCGACCCCGCGTCCGAGCACATCCGCGCGATGATGGAAGGCCGCGCCCCGGCCACCTCCACCCAGAAGACCGAGGAGGTCTAGGCCATGAACACCGCATTCCTCGCACAGGAAGCCGTTGAGACGGGCAACCCGATCCTCAACATCTCCATCTTCATCGCGTTCATCGTGATCACCCTGACCGTCGTCGTCCGCGCCACGCGCCAGACGTCGCAGAAGGGCACCGACTTCTACACCGGCGGCGCCTCCTTCAACGGCACCCAGAACGGCCTGGCCATCGCCGGCGACTACCTGTCGGCCGCCGCGTTCCTGGGCGTCACCGGCGCCATCGCCGTGCAGGGCTACGACGGATTCCTGTACTCCGTCGGCTTCCTCATCGCGCTGCTGGTCGCCCTCGTGCTCGTCGCCGAGCCGCTGCGCAACACCGGCCGTTTCACCATGGCCGACGTGCTGTCGTTCCGACTGAACCAGAAGCCGGTCCGCACCGCGGCCGCCATCTCCACGCTGACGATTTCGCTGTTCTACCTGATCGCGCAGATGGCCGGCGCCGGTGGCCTGGTGGCCCTGCTGCTGGGCATCGACGGTGGCATGGCCCAGTACACGGTCGTCGCCATCGTCGGCGCGCTGATGATCATCTACGTCCTCGTCGGCGGCATGAAGGGCACCACCTACGTCCAGATGATCAAGGCCGTCCTGCTGGTCGGCGGTTCGATCATCATCGCGGGCCTGACCTTCTGGGCGCTCAAGGGCGGCTTCAACGAGCTGCTCGGCGCGGCCGTGGCCAACCACCCCGACGGCGAGGCCATTCTCAAGCCGGGCCTGAAGTACGGCGGCGACGTCCTGACCCAGCTGGACTTCGTGTCCCTGGGCCTGGCCCTGGTCTTCGGCACCGCCGGCCTGCCGCACGTTCTGATGCGCTTCTACACCGTCCCGACCGCCCGCGAGGCGCGTCGCTCGGTGACCTGGACCATCGGCATCGTGGCCCTGTTCTTCCTGCTCACCGTCATCATGGGCTACGGCGCCGCGGCGCTGGTGGGCAAGGACCAGATCCTCTCCGCCCCGGGCGGCGTCAACTCCGCCGTGCTGCTGCTGGCGGCCGAGGTCGGCGGCACCATCTTCATGGCCGTCATCTCCGCCATCGCCTTCGCCACGATCCTCGCGGTCGTCGCCGGCCTGGCCATCACCGCCTCCGCCTCCGTCGCGCACGACATCTACAACAACGTCATGCGCAACGGCGAGGCCACCGAGGAGGAGCAGGTCCGCGTCTCCCGCGCGACCGTGGTCATCATCGGCATCCTGGCCATCATCCTGGGCATCGGCGCCCTGGGCCAGAACATCGCCTTCCTGGTCGCCCTGGCCTTCGGCATCGCGGCCGCCGCGAACCTGCCGACGATCATCTACTCGCTGTACTGGCGCAAGTTCAACACCACCGGCGCCCTGTTCTCGATCTACGGCGGTCTGCTGACGTCGATCATCCTGATCATCTTCTCCCCGGCCGTGTCGGGCACGGAGACGTCGCTGATCTCCGGCGCCGACTTCGCGTTCTTCCCGCTGGAGAACCCGTCGATCATCGCGATCCCGGCCGGCTTCCTGCTGGGCATCATCGGCACGCTCGTGGGCAAGCCCGACAACCTGCCGGGCAAGCGCGCCGAGATGGAGGTCCGCTCCATGACCGGCATCGGCGCCGAGGCGGCGGTGGAGCACTAGGCCACGCCACGCTCCCGACCTTTTCGGTCCCACGGAAATCCGCCCCCACCGCTTCCCGCGGAGGGGGCGTTTCCGCGTTCCGGGCCATGGGTTCGGCGTCGCGGATCGCGGCGCCGAAGGGGTGCGAAAGGTGACGGTGACGGGGGCGTCGTAAAGCAAAAAGCCGTGGCGGTGGCCCGAAGGTGAACACTCGGTGAAACCTTGGCGCGAACGCGGTTTGGGCTGTCGCTTTCCGCGTGGCCGGGCCATGATTGACGCATACCGATCCGCCCGACGAATCCCCGCGTCCGCCGATCGGTCGTCTGCATTGGGGCTCGTTCCCGGGCGGCGGCCGTGGAGGTGGGGGAGGAGAACCCGATACCCATGCAGCACGACGTCCGTCCCCTGATCGAGCAGCTCGACGATTTGTTGGGCCAGCTCGACCGCGTGAACGCCGAGGCGGCGGACATGCTGGCGGACGTCCACCCGGAGCACCGGGCGGGGGCCGAGAACCTGCTGCACTACGCGCATCTGCGGACCATCGACATCCGCGAGCTGCAGAACGGCCTGCACGATCTCGGCGTCACCAGCCTGACGACGGCGGAGTCCGGCGTCTACGGCCGTCTGGCCATCGCCCGCGCGGTGCTGCGGGCGCTCGTCGGCGACGAGGTGGACACCGACGTAGACGAGTACATCCGGCAGGACGACGCCGCCGACGTGGCGCTGGACGCCAACTCGGACCGCCTGTTCGGCGAGGAGCGCGAGGGCGTGCCCGCCCGCATCATGGTCACCCTGCCGTCCGAGGCCGCCGACGACGCCGAGCTGGTGCTGGGCTTCGCCGAGGCCGGGATGGACGTCGCCCGCATCAATTGCGCCCACGACGGCGCGGAGTCGTGGCGGAAGATGATCGCCAACGTCGACGCCGCCGCCGAGAAGGTGGGCCGGGACATCGAGGTGTCGCTGGACCTGGCGGGCCCGAAGATCCGCACCGGCGCCGTCGCCGACGGCCCGAAGGTCGGCCGCGCCCGCGTCACGCGCGACGACGCCGGCACGGTGCTGACGCCCGCGAAACTGTGGCTGACCCCGCGCGTGGTTGATCTCGGCGGCCCCGGTGGCCCGGAGGACCCCGACGAGGCCCGCGAGGGCGCCGTCGCCGCGTTGCCCGCGCCGGTGCCGGAGGGGCTGCCCGGCCGGCCGGCGCTGCCGCTGACGGTCGATTCCGGCTGGCTGGAGACGCTGCAGGTCGGCAGCGAGATCACGCTGCACGACAACCGCTCGGCCAAGCGCCACTTCACCGTCACGCACGTCGAGGACGGCGGGGTACTGGCCGAAGGCGACCGCAACGCGTACATCGCCGAGGGCACGCTGCTTCGCCACGACTACGAGAAGACCCGCGCCACCGGTGTCCCGGCCGTCGTCCGCAAGCTGCGGTTCGAGGTCGGCGACGAAATGATCATCACCTCCGAGGTCGTCGAGTCGGTGCCGCAGGACGAAAGCGGCGACGTGCCGCGCCTGTCGTGCACGCTCCCGGAGGCGGTCGCGGCGCTGCAGGTCGGGCAGCCGGTGCTTTTCGACGACGGCGCCATCGCCGCAGAGGTCACCGCCGTGGACGAGGTCGGGGAGGACGGCGGGGACGGCGGCGTCGTCAAGCACCACGAAGCCCGCCTGAAGGTCACCCGCGCCAAGCCCGGCGGACAGAACCTGGCCGGCCACAAGGGCATCAACCTGCCGACCACCGACCTGCCGGTGCCCGCGCTGACCGAGGAGGACGCGCGGAACCTGCGGTTCGTCGCGGAAAACGGGCACGTGGCGGCGATCAGCTTCATCCGCACGCCGGAGGACGTCGCGCAGGTCCTCGACGAGCTGGAGAAGATCGCCCGCGAGCACGAGGACGCCGGCGACGACGAACTCGCCGCGCGCACCCGGGGCCTGGGGATCGTGCTGAAGATCGAGACCATCCCCGCCTTCGAGAACCTGCCGGAGATCCTGGTCGCGGGCATGCGCCACGCCAACATGGGCATCATGATCGCCCGCGGCGACCTGGCCGTCGAACTCGGATTCCAGCGCATGGGCGAGGTCCCCGGCCAGATCCTGGCCCTGGCACAGGCCGCCCGCGTGCCCACCATCCTGGGCACCCAGGTGCTGGAGTCGCTGGCGAAGTCCGGCCTGCCCGCTCGCGCCGAGATCACCGACGCGGCGTTCGCGCTGCGCGCCGAGTGCGTGATGCTGAACAAGGGCCCGCACATCACCGACGCCATCGGCATCCTGGACAACCTGGCCAAGAAGATGGGCCGCTCGCAGCGCAAGAACCGCATCATGCTCCGGCGCATCCGGTCCTGGGACGGCGAAACACGATGACCGCCGCACCGCACGGTCAGGGGCGCGGCGGCTGGGGCATCCCCGCGGCGCCGGCGGCTCCCACGGCTCCGCAGGCTCCGGCTGCACCGACGTCCTCGCCTGCACCGATGGCGTCTCCGGCAGCTCCGGCGTCTTCGGTGCCGACGTCTCCGAGCGCCCCGCCGGCGTTCGGCCGCAGCGGCGTCACCGCTCCGGTCACCCATGAGCCGCCGGGCGGCCACGGCGACGGTCCCCGCCGGATCGAGGGGCGGATCCAGCCGCGTGGGCACGTGCCCGGACGGCCGCCCGCGCCGATCCCGATGAGCGGCTTCAACCCGTACCAGGCGCCCCCGGCACCCGAGCCGCGGGAGGTCGTCCGCCGCCGCGCGTCGGCCGCCCGGAAGTGGGCCATCGCCACCGCGGTGCTGTTCGGCCTCGGGGCGCTGGCCACCTGGGTCAGCTACCAGTCGCTCGCCGGCAGCCCGCTGCTGTCCATCCTTTTCGGCTTCCTGTCGCCGGTGCTGTACTTCGCCGCCGTCGTGTCCAGCGGCGTGCTCGGCGCCTACGCCATTGCGACGCTGCGGTCCCTGGCCGAGCGGGCCCGACGGTGGGAGCCGCCGTTGGCGCGCAGCCACAAGACCATCACCGCGATGCACCTGTGGCCGGGGCGCAACGTTTCCGGGCCCGTCGTCATCCTCGCGGAAACCGGCGTGCGCGGCCCCGGCATGTGGGCGTGGTTCGCCTCCTGCGTGCTGTGGCCGCTGGCCCTGGCGTCGGTGTTCTGGAGCAACAACGCCGTCGGGGTGTTCCAGACCGGCGTGCTGGCCGCCATCGCCGCCGTCACGTCGGCGGTGACCGCGGCGTCGCTGACCCGGGCGATGTCCCCGCCCGACCCGCGCCGCATGGTGCCGGGTGCCGAAGGTGACGGTGACGGCGGGGCCGGCACAGGTTCCGACCCGGACTCCGACGTGGACTCCGAGCCGTTCTGGAGCCGCGGCCTGGTCACCCCGCACCGAGACCGATCCCCGAAGACGGTCATCCCCCCGATCGACGACGCGATCACGTCGCTCTACGAGGAGAATCCCTGATGCAGATCATCGCCCACCGCGGTGCCTCGGGCGCCCACCCGGAGCACACCATCGGCGCCTACGAAGCGGCGGTGGCCGAAGGGGCCGACGGCGTCGAGTGCGACATCCGCCTCACCGCCGATGGTCACCTGATCTGCATGCACGACCGAACCTTGGGTCGGACCACCGACGGCTCCGGCCCGGTCGGCGCGGCGACGCTGGCGCAGATCCGCCGCCTCAACGCCGGTACGTGGGAGCAGCCGCAGCCGGTCCTCGAGTTCGATGTCTTCCTCGAGTGGGCCGTCGCCAATCCCGGCACCGGCCTGTTCATCGAAACCAAACATCCCGTGACCACGGGCCTGCGCACCGAGCGGGTCCTGCGCGAGCGCCTCCGGCACTTCGGGCTCGACGACGATCCGCGCACGCGCATCATCAGCTTCTCCGCCCGTTCCATCAATGCCGTCGGCGCCATGCTGCCGAAGCTCGAGCGGATTCAGCTGGTCAAGACCCCCGGCGCCCGCACCGCGGTGCAGCGCTACCTCGGCGGCCCCACCGCCATGGGCGTGGACATGTACGGCGCCCGCCGCGACCCGATGGGCATGATGTCTTGGGACATGCCGCTGTACTGCTGGCTCGCGAAAACCGACGTCGACGTCACCTACGCCAAGGCCCGCGGCATCGACTGGCTGGCCACCGACTGGCCCGCCCGCGCCCGCCGGGCCCTGGAGTCCATGCCGAAGGTCGGCGGATTCGACGCCGCCTCCGCCGCCGCCATGGCCGCCGGGATGAACGAACGCGACGCCCGCGCCGCCCGGGCCGAACGTGCCCACCACGCCGCCGACCTCATCGCCTCCCAGGACGCCGTCACCGCCGAAGCGCAGGGCACCCCGCTGGGAAATCTCCCCCTGTCCGAGCGCGACACGGGGCTGCGCCCGACGGACGCCGTCGACTTCGACCGTGAATCGCTGCGGCCGGAGGACGTGACGCGGACCGTCGCAAAGCCCGGGACCGCAACCGGAAACTGACCCGGACACGCCCGCCCCGCGGCGACGCACCGCCACCGCCGGCGGGCGCCCAGTATGTTGGTGGACGTGGGAAAAAAGTCTCGTAAGAACCGTGCCGCCGCCGACGTCAACGTGCCCGAGGGGATGAGCCGCCGCCAGGCCAAGCTCGCCGCCCGCGCCGCGGAACGTGAGCGCCTCGCCGGCAACCCCCGTCCGTTCGCCGGATTCGACGCGGAAGCCGACCTCGTCGCGCTGCGCGAATTCGCGCCCTCCGCCACCGTGCCCGCCAAGATCGCCGGCGCCAAGCGCCCGATCCACCTGTGCACCGTCCTGCCCGGCGGCATCGCGGCGCTCACCCGCGCCACCGCCGAGGGCGGCGACGCCTACGTGGCCATGCAGACCCAGTCGCGCTCCAACGACGCCGCCGCCGACCTGGCCCGCGCCCTCGAATGGGCGCGCAACGCCGAGGATGGCCAGCAGCTCGACGTCGCCACCGACGGAATGGACGGCGGTTCGCTTGCCGACGTCCTGACCGGCATCGACCTCGACGCCCTCGTGGTCCACCAGGACTTCGAATGGTGGATCCCCGCCAGCGTCGAACGCACCCAGCTGGTGCAGCAGAACCTCGCCGCCGCCAACGAGTCGATCATGCCGTCGTACCGCCTGGACCTCGACGTCCCCGGCGCCGTGTGGTGGATCGACCCCGGCGAGCGCGCGCACATCCGCTGGATCCGCCGCGAGGACGAGCGACCGCTGCTCGATGCGCTGGCCCGCGTCCACGCCGCCGACCGCCTGAGCATGGGCGAGGGCACCAAGTTCGCCGGCGTGTTCCGCACCGACGGCGTGCTGGTGCCCGTGTGGGACCTGGACAACACCGTCGCCCACGACTCGTGGGGCGAGGTCATCGCCGACGCCGCCGCGCGCATCGAGGCGGCCCTGAAGTCCGACGAGCCGCTGACCGCCGACGAGCGGAAGTCGCGCGACACCATCGTGTCGCGCCAGGTCACCATCCGGTAGGAGCGGGGCTGGCGGCGCGGGGGTCGGCCCTGCTGGCGCCCGTACCCCCGCCGCGGCTACTTCAGGCCGTCGAAGAACGCCGGCGCCGCCGCCTCGTCCCACAGCAGGACGTTGCCGGCGTGGCCGGTGTCCATGGTCCCGGCGGTGGGCACGGTCTCGGACTCGGTGCCGAAGGCCATGCGGATCATCAGCATGCCCAGGTGCCACACGTGGTCGCCGGAATCGACGGTCAGCGCCTTCGCGCCGCTGGAGCCGAGGCGGTACCAGCGCCACGGGTTGAGCCAGACGGCCGGCGAGGCGACGCGGCTCATCATGGCGCCCATGAATTCGCGCTGCCGGGCGACGCGGTCGAGGTCGCCCTGGGCTGTGGCGCGGGTGCGCACGTAGCCCAGGCCGGTGGCGCCGTCGAACTTCTGGCAGCCGGCCTGGATGTCCAGCCCGGCGAGCGGGTCCTGGATCGCCTCGGCGGGGCACATTTCGATGCCGCCCATGGCGTCGACGATGGACGCGAAGCCGCCGAACCCGATCTCCATGTAGTGGTCGATGCGGATGCCGGTGTTGTGCTCGACGGTTTGCGCGAGCAGTTGCGCGCCGCCGAAAGAGTATGCGGCGTTGATTTTGTTCTGACCGTAGCCGGGGATGTCGACGTAGGAGTCGCGGGGCAGCGACACCAGGCGGCCCTTCCCGACCAGCGGGAAGTGGGCGATCATGATGGTGTCGGTGCGTTGCCCGAAGTCGCCGGCGCCGGTGGACAGGTTCGCGGCGTCTTCTTCGGTCAGGCCTGCGCGCGAGTCGGAACCGACGAGCAGCCAGTTGGTGGCCATCGATCGGCCGGGGCGGTCGTTGCCGCCGGCGAATGCGTCGACGCGGCCGAGGTTGAAGTCGACCCACATCGCGCCCGCGCCGAAGACGAGCAGCAGGACCAGCAGGAACGCTTTGATCTTGAAGCCCACGTTGCGAGGCCGGCGGGGGCCGCGGCCGTCCCGGTCCCGGTTGCGGCGGAATCGGTCGCCGAAGGCCAGTGCTTTGCGACGCCCACGTCCCCGCCCATCGCCGTCCCCGTCACGGGCGCCGGGGACGTAGTCGGGGGAGGCTCCGGCGTAGTCGCGGTCG
>DHCFI07803__coassemble_1540_pt1 | contig 15691 bp, 11 predicted proteins | sample DHCFI07803__metabat2_low_PE_024 | metagenome-assembled genome bin DHCFI07803 | reverse complement strand
TCCACGGTCGAGCTTGATGTTGATGTCCTGGCTCATGGTGCGCTTCTCCTTCGTGGACGCGGCCGCGCCACCGCCACTGATGATCTTGACTCCCGGGTCGGTCTCGCGGACGTAGGTCTGGCCCTTGGCGGGAGTCCTCTGCACACGGCGGGCCTCGACGCGCACCGCCGGTGCGGCCCATCCCCACGCGTACGCCTGCCAGCAGGCCATGAGCAGACCAATCACGGTCCTGGTCACCGAGTTACACCACTCTATGGGGCACTACTACCATTTGTGGGCCGTGGAGGGCGAGACCTGGAATCGTTCGGCGGCTCGGGCGCAGCTCCATCCGTCGTTGACGATGAGTTAGGCCAGGCGCTCCTCGCCCGGTGGGGGTCAGTGGTGCGTTAGCGTGGGTCATGGAAGGTCGTTTCTGGAGTCTTTGAGTGTGGTAACCCAAGACAATCACAGGGACGGCCTTCCCCTTTTTTTGCCTGACCGTGGTTATCGCCGGATGTGGTGATGGCCCGGTAGGCAGCGTTCGCAACCTACCGGGACATAACAGCTAGGCGACGCGGCGATCAGGTAAGCGTGGGCCGTCGCGAAGCTGCTTTGCGACGGCCCACGTCGACGATCCCACCCCGCCCCCTGGACAGCCGGGCCAGGTAAGCCTAAACTTACCTGTAACGCGGTATCATAGCTTCGCATTTAGGTTCCGCCACATCGTGCCCCGCGGGAATCGCCGGGCCCACTCGACGAGGGAGACGCACCATGACGTCACGCGACAGGGACATCGACCACCTCCAGGGCCATTGGCTGCTGGCCCGGCTCGGAAAGAAGGTGCTGCGCCCCGGAGGCCGGAAAATGACGGAGTGGATTCTCGACCAGGCCCGACTCACCGACGCACGCGTCGTCGAACTGGCCCCGGGTCTGGGAATCACGGCCGACGAAATCCTCAAGCGGGCACCCTCGAGCTACGTCGGAGTCGACGAAGACGCCGACGCCGCCCGAACCTCGAGCGGGATCGTAAGCGACAGGGGCCGGGTCATCGAAGGCAAGGCGCAGGCGACCGGACTCGACGACGACTCGGCCGACGCGGTCGTCGGCGAAGCGATGCTCACCATGCAGGGAGACAAGGGCAAAGCCGCCATCCTCGACGAGGCCCGGCGGATCCTCGCCCCCGGGGGCCGATACGCGATCCATGAGCTCGCCCTGACCCCCGACGACATCGATGCGGCGACGAAGGACGAGATCCGGCTCGCCATGTCGAAGTCCATTCGCGTCAACGCACGCCCGCTGACCGTCGCCGAATGGCGGCGACTCCTCGAAGATCACGGCTTCGTCGTCGAGCAGATCCGCACCGCCGAAATGGGACTGCTGAAGCCGAGTCAGCTCATCGACGATGAAGGCCCGGCAGGGGTCGCCCGAATCGTGGGGAACATGATCAAGCTGCCGGCGGCGCGACGCCGGGTGCTCGGCATGCGCAAGGTCTTCGTCGAGCACGGCGACGCCCTCGCCTCCATCGGGATCGTGGCCCGCAGTCCAGGCCGTTCCGACATCGCCGGAGACGGCCAGTCAGCGCGGAACGCCACCCCTCGCCGACCCGACATCGAGTTCCTCGACGAAGGTCAAAAGGCGGAACTGCCCGCCAATCCAGACTCGCTGAGCTTCCATGACGTGGTCGAATCAGCCCCGCCCGCACAGGACGGTGATGGGCCGGCGGTCCGGCGACTACAGACCGCCGACGGCGTGAACCTCATCTCCATGCGATTCCGAGCCGGGCAAGCTCTGCCCGATCACCGCGCGGCCCACCCGATCACCGTGCAGTGCCTGCAAGGCCAGGTGAGGTTTTCCGTCGGCGACCGAACCGAAACCCTGACCCCCGGACGCGTCGCACATTTGCCCGCCATGGTCCCGCACCGCGTCGACGCCGACGAGGACTCGGTTTTCCTGCTGTCGATGCTCACGTAGGGCCATGCACTCCGGACCTTCATCGCATTCCCCTCTAACGGGGTTGGGAATTAGGGTGCACTAATGCATGAAGGTTTGCAGACCACCGTTCGACTACTAAGGTTTCCCTCATCTAAGTTGGTTCGGTCACGGCAATTTCACCGCCGATGTTTCGGACCATTCCCGAAAGGTCGGTCACGTGTTCCTGGCTTCCTTCCTCATCGGCCTGCGCGAAGGCCTCGAGGCGGCCCTCATCGTCGGCATTCTTCTCGCCTACGTGCGCAAGCGCGGCCGCGATGACGCGCGCACGAAGATTTGGCGGGGCGTGGCCATCGCGGTATTCGGATCGCTCGTCCTCGGCGCGATCTTCACCTTCGGGCGCGATGGCCTGTCCTTCGAGGCCCAGGAGATCATCGGCGGCACCATGTCCCTCGTCGCCGTCGCCATGGTCACCTGGATGGTCTTCTGGATGATGCGCATCGGCGGCAGCTTGAAACGAGAATTGGAATCGGGCGCCGACGCCGCCTTGTCGACCGGCGGGTGGGCGGTGTTCTGGATCGCATTCGTTTCCGTCGCCCGCGAAGGGATCGAAACCACCCTCATGTTGTGGGGCTGGGCGGGCGACCCGGTCGCGCTCCTCGGCGCGCTCGCCGGAATCCTCGTCGCCGTCGCCATGGGCTACGGCCTGTACCGCGGCGCCCTCCGCATCAACCTGGGGGCCTTCTTCAATTGGTCGGGAGCGTTCCTGATCATCGTCGCGGCCGGCATCCTCGCCTACGGCATTCACGACCTGCAGGAAGCCGCGGTATTGCCGGGACCGTTCTCCGGCGAGCCGATCGCGCCGACGCATCCCCGCACGGGTGAAGTCCTCACCGGATTCGCCGCCTATCCGTTCTGGGGCGCCGCGTACCCATTCGGCTGGGCATTCAACGTCGAGCACCTCATCGACCCGGCCGGGGCGTTGGCCGCCTTCCTCAAGGGCATCGTCGGCTTCGTGCCCCAGATGACGTGGCTGGAAGTCACGACCTGGGCCGTCTACGTCGCGGTCGTCTTCCCGGCGTTCCTGCGCCGGGTCCGGACGAATCGCGCGCGGGCCAAGACCCCGACCGGGCCTCCCACCTGAGTAAACGGCCGAAGGGCCCGGCGATGGCCACGGCCAGCCGGGCCGACGCACACGCGCTCCCCCGCCCCACCGCATCCCATCGACACCCCTTTTTCACGACACGATTCGGAGAATCACATGTCCTTCACGTTCCCGCACGGCCGATTCGCCACCGCCGGCGCCCTGGCCGCCACCACCGCTCTCCTCCTGTCCGGATGCGCCGGCGGCGACGGCGCCGCTTCCGCCGAGGGCGCCGATGACGCCCTCGAGGTCACCTCGACCGCCGACGAGTGCACGGTGTCGGCCGATTCGGTCGAAAGCGGCAACCACACTTTCCGCATCACCAACGACGGCAACAAGGTCACCGAATTTTACATCCTGGGCTCCGACGGTCTTCGCATCGTCTCCGAAAAGGAGAACATCGCCCCCGGCGCGTCTGCCGACCTGACGGTGACGTTGTCGCCCGGCGACTACTTCACCGCCTGCAAACCCGGCTTGCGCGGCGCGAACGTCGATCAGCGCGAGTTCTCCGTCACCGGGGCGGAGGTGCCGGTCGACGCCGATGATCAGCAGCGTTACGACGAAGCCGTGAAGTCCTACGTCGACTTCGTCAAGAACGAGGTCGCCGCGTTGGTGCCGGGCGTGGAGGAGTTCGCCGACGCCTACATCGCCGGCGACGACGACAAGGCCCGCGACCTCTACGCGGACGTCCGCGTGCACTACGAGCGCATCGAGCCCCTGGCCGAAGCCCTGGGCACCCTCGACCCGCGCATCGACTACCGCGAGGTCGACTACCTCGCCGAAGCCGACCAGCTCGAGGCGGATGACCCGACGTTCACCGAATGGCTGGGATTCCACCGCATGGAGAAGGACCTGTGGCAGCCGGAGGCCGACGAACGCAATGCCGACGGCTCCCCCGCCCGCGAGGGTTGGGCACCGTCGCCGCCGGAGGACCGCGAGCGCATCGGCGAGGCGTTGAAGTCCGACGTGTCGAAGCTCTACGACACGGTTCACGCCGATGATTTCATCGCCGACCAGGACATCAACATCAGCACCGTGTCCAATGGCGCGATCGGCCTGCTCGAAGAGGTCGCGGTGACCAAGGTGACCGGCGAGGAGAACTGGTGGTCCCACTACGACCTGTGGGATTTCCAAGCGAATCTCCAGGGCTCCCGCATCGCCTACGACCTGGTGCGGCCCATCGCGGAGGGCAAGGGCGAGGAAGGAGAGAAGCTGGTCGAGGACATCGATCGCCGTTTCGGGGAATTGCAGGAGCTTCTCGACGAGTACGGCAACCTCGAGGAGGGGTACGTCATGTACGACACCGTCGACGCCGCCGGCCAGGCCGAACTGACCCGCAAGATCGATGCCCTGCGGGAGCCGTTGTCCCGTCTCACCGGCACCGTCCTGAGCATTTCGGAGTAGCGCCGCAGTGTGTCCCGCCCATGAGTCCGCGCCACGAGGCGCACATTCCGCCCACCAGTCCGGCCGTCCCCTGAGCAGGCGGCAGATGCTCGGCCTGTTCGGCGCCGGCGGCATCGGAGCCGCCGCCGGCGGGGCACTCGGATTCGCTAGTGGCAGGGCGACCGCCGACGGGTCGACGGGGTTCCTCCCCGGCGGCGCCGGTGGCGAGGCCCCGGAAACCGATGAACTGACGTACCCCTTCGAGGGGGAACACCAGGCGGGGATCATCACTCCCGCACAGGACCGGATGCACTTCGCCGCCTTCGACATGGTGGAGGGCACCACCCGGGAAGACTTGATCGACCTACTCGAACGGTGGACCACCGCATCCCGGCGCTTGACCCTGGGCGGCGAGGTCAGCGTCCGCGGCGCCTTCGGCGGCGGGCGGAATTTCCCGCCCGACGACACCGGTGAGGCGTTCGACCTCGGCCCCTCGGGTTTGACCATCACCTTCGGTTTCGGGCGGTCGCTGTTCAACGCGGAACCGCCGAATGCCGATACCGGCGACTCCGCGGCCACCGGGGACAGGTTCGGGCTCGCCGACCGCATGCCGTCCGACTTCACCGAGCTTCCGGTGATGGCCAACGACTTCCTCATCCCCGAACGGTCCGGCGGCGACTTGTGCATCCAAGCATGTGCGAACGACCCGCAGGTCGCCTCGCACGCCATCCGCAATCTCACGCGAATGGCCATGGGCGTGGCGGTGCTGAGGTGGTCCCAAATCGGGTTCGGCAGGACGTCGTCGACTTCGCAGAGCCAGAAGACGCCCCGCAATCTGTTCGGCCAAAAGGACGGGACGATGAACCTCAAGGCCGAGGAACCCGAACTGCTGGCCGAGCACGTGTGGATCGGCGGGAAGCCGGGGGAAGGCGCCGGCGACTCGTCGAAGACCGGGTGGGCCACCGGTGGCACCTACCTGACCGCACGGCGGATCACCATGACCATCGAGGTGTGGGACAGCCTCCAGCTCGAGGAACAGGAACGCGTGACGGGCCGTGACAAGGTCCACGGCGCCCCGTTGACCGGCGGCGGCGAGTTCGACGAACCGGACTTCTCCGCCCGCGACCACCGAGGACTGCCCGTCATCGACGAGCGCTCCCACGTGTTCCGCGTCCACCCCGACAACAACGGCGGCGTGCGCATGTTGCGCCGCGGCTACAACTTCATCGACGGAAACGACGACCAGGGGCGGCTCGATGCCGGGCTCTTTTTCATCGCGTTCACGCGATCGCCGGACCGGTTCGGGCGCGTACACCAGAACATGGCCCGCGATGACATGTTCATCGAATACCTGAAAACGACTTCGTCGTCGGTGTTCCTCGTGCCCCCGGGAATCGGGCCGGACGAGTTCATCGGGCAGGGAATGTTCGCGGATTGATTCCGCTAGCGTTTTATCCATGAACGCTCTTTCTCCTCTTTCGCGGGTCCAGTTTCCCCGTTCGTCCTCCGCTACCTCCCGAGGGAAGCGCTCCCCCGCCCGCACCGCCGCCATCGCCGGCGCGCTCGGAGTCGCCGGCCTCGCCGCCGCGTCCGGCGCCGGACTCTTCGGAGGTTCCCCCAAATCACGCGGCCCGCGGCGCGTGCTCATCACCGGCGCCGCTTCCGGCTTCGGCCTCGAACTGGCCAAGCGCTTCGTCGCGCGCGGGGATTCGGTCATCGCGACCGATCTGCATGACGCGGCGAACGAGGACGTCGTCAAGCTCGGCGATGCGTGCACCTACCGCAAGCTGGACGTGACCTCCGACGCGGACTGGGAGGCCGCGACCGAGGCGATCGGCGCGGTGGACGTGCTGGTGCTCAACGCCGGCATCGCGGTGGGCGGTGCGATCGAGAACGTCACCATGGACACGTGGCACCGGGCGCTGGACATCAACCTGCTCGGCGCGGTGCGCGGCTGCCGCGCGTTCGTGCCGCTGCTGGAGCCGGGCGCGCAGATCGTGATGACGTCGTCGATCGCTGGCCTAATCCACCCCATCAAAATGTCGACCTACAACGCCACGAAGGCGGCGGTCGTCGCGCTGGCGGAGACCGTCGATTTCGAGCTGCGCGAGCGCGGCATCACCACCACGGTGATCTGCCCCCAGTTCTTCCAGTCGAACCTGGCCAGCTCCCTGACCGGCGACGACGCCGACGCCGACGAGTTGGCCCGGAAGCTGCTGACCAAGACGCCGCTGACCGCCGCGACCGTCGCCGACCGTGCGATGAAGGGCATCGACGCCCGCCGCCAGGTGGTCACCCCGGACTCGGTGGCGGTCATCGGCTGGTACGCCAAGCGGTTCGCCCGCCCGCTGTACCTGTCGACCATGCGCCAGGCGGGCAAGGGCGCCAAGCGCCTTGCGAAGCGGTCCGCGCAGTAGGGCCGCATTGAAGTGGAGCAACTTCGCGGGGGCTGCTGCGAGCCGGCCCTTTCGCGGAGCCGCCCTACTTCAGCGAGTCGATGATGGCGGTCATCATCTTCGTGGCCTCGCCCATGATGTCGTCGAGGCCCTCGACGCCGGCCATCTCGCCCATCGCCGCGGGGTTCAGCGCGGTGACGCGGATGGCGTCGCCGCCGTGGGCGAGGTCCTCGCGCACGACGACGTTGCACGGCATGACCAGCGAGATGTCGCGGGTGGCGTCCAGCGCCTGAGCGGCGAACGTGGGGTTGCACGCGCCGAGGATGAGGATGCGCTCGATGTCGCGGTCGATCTTCTTCTTCAGCGTGGCGGTCACGTCGATCTCGGTGAGCACGCCGAAGCCGCCGTCGGCGATGGCCTGGCGAGTGCGGTTGGCGACCTCGTCGAAGTCGCCGTGGACGATGGTGCCGATGCCCATGCGCTCCGCGGCGCTCGCCTTGGCGTGGGGATCGGCGGCGGCGTCGCCCGCCGGGGTGGTGCCGGTGAAGTTCGGTCCTGCGGTGTTCTCGGCCATGATCGCTCCTCGCTTGGTTGGTCCCGGCTGCGCCGCCACGTGCGGCGGCGCACCGATTCGATGCCCCTCACCATACCCCCTGGGGCATACGGTGTCGAGGGTTCACCGCGGGACGGGATCAGACACGGGCGATGCGGGCCGTCGCCAAGCGGGAAACGATGCCACTCGCCGTGCCGGCCCCGATCCGGCGAGCCCCTCGCAGCGTCCGTCCCGTGCCCGCCCTTTCGCAGACCTACAGCTGACCGAAGACGGCGTGCGCGATGAGCTGGTCGAGGCGGCGGATGTCGATGTCGCGGCCCAGCTTGACCTTGATGTGCCCGGCGCGGGTCCACAGCTCCAGCTCGGCGTTGAAATCGAGCGTGCCGGCATTCTCCGACGACCACATGTTGATCGACGAGTACGGCAGCGAGTACAGCTCGACCTTCTTGCCGCGCAGGCCCTGGGCGTCGCGGACGATCATGCGGCGGTCGGTGAAGATCGCGGAGTCGCGGAAGGTCTTGAACGCGGTGACCGGCCGCTCGCCCTGCACGAGGATCGGCCCGATGTCCTGGGGCACGGGGATCTCCTGCATGAGGGTCCAGCTGGTGATGGGCGCGATTTCGGTGGTCATGGTTCTCCTCGGGAGGTGATGGGAAGTCGGTGGCACGTCCGGGATTGCGCGATGCCGGTGCCGACGGCATCTACGGTTCCCGCATTCGCACCGGGGCGGAAACGGGCGACCACGAAGCGGGTCGGGGCTGCCGCGCACGGCGGGTTGCTTGACGACGCCCACCGTCATTCAGACAGCAGCGCGTCCGGCAGGTTCGCCCAGCGCATCCGGACGACCTGGCGGGCGGTGTCCTCGTCGAAGCCGAGGGTGAGGCACTTGTCGATCTCCGACTCGACGGTCAACGTTTCGCCGGTTTCCCCGTCTTCGGCGGGGTCTTCGAGGATGAAGACCCAGTCTTCGGCGTCCTCGCGCGTGGTCTGCACGAAGAGTCCGGATTCGGTGGCCATTTTCTCCGCGGCATCGTCGCGGAACCACTGGCCCATCGCCGGGAAGTACAGCTGCCACCCGCCGATGCCGAAGCGGATCAAGCACGGGTCGACGTCCTCGCCGATCTGCCCCTCGATGAAGTACACCCAGGTCGCGTCGGCGATCGTCGACTCCGCCGGAGACTCGGACGGGTACCCGGCGCCGGGGAGATCGAACAGCGGCAAGCACCCGGTACTCGACGGGGCGAAGTCCTCGTCATCCTCGAAGTACTCGTCTTCCGATTCGTCGGTGTCGCCGTCTTCGGCGTCGTCGTCGGGATCCGCGTCCGGGTCGACATCAGGGCCATAGTCGGGATCCTCGAAGCCGGAATCACCCTCGTCGGCGCCCCCGGCATCCTCGCCCTCGGCCGCTTCCAACTCTTCGAGCTCCTCGAGGAACTCTTGGAACCTCTCGGCGGGCAGGCCATCGACCATCGGATAGTCGGGCTGGCCGGCTCCCAGGTCGTAGACCGACATCGTGTCGCCCCACATCTCGTCGACGAACTCGTCGGCAAGCCTGCGATCCTCCGCGAAGTCATCGGCCAAGCCCTTGCGGGAAGCGGCCAGCACTTCGGTCTCGTACAGGCGCTCGTAGGTCCAGTTGATCACGTCGAGCATCGCCGCCGACCGCGACGCGAAATACTGGCGTGCGGACGCGGGTGGAGGCCCGCTCGCGCCCCACCCCGCACCCTGCGGCGGGCCGATGAAGCGGGTGAGCAGCCGAAGGTCCGGATCCATCACCTCGAACAGCAGGCGCGCCCGGTCGGCGTGCGGACGGCACCCGATGAAGCAGCCGACCGTCGGGGCCTCCTGCGTCAAGGACCCGATCCAGAGGAACCGGCAGTGCAGGCCCTCCGCGATGCGCGACGCCAGCTTCGCCCGCTCCCAGCGATACGACTGCGTCAACTGGATCTGACGGATGACCGGCCGATCGCGCACGTCCAATTCGGCGGCGGTCAGCGCATGCTTAGGCGTCGTCGCCGCGCCCTGCTCGGCGAGAAGCCCGAACGCGACCTGCATGTGCAGCTCCATGTTCCGGGTGTCGTCGTTGGCGTCGGCCCACGCGAACAATCGCTTGACCTGCTGCATCAAATGAAGGTCCATTACCGGCCCCTCGCTTTCGATCTCCGGCTCCTCGCCGGCACCGCGGCCGCTTCCGCGGGTGCGCCCGCAGACTATGCGGCGCGGCGGATCGACCTGACCGACCTCCCAAACGGTCGTTCGAGACGGTGCCGACGACTTCGCCCACCCCACCACGTCCCCACCGTCCGTAGACTCGTCCCATGTCACAGACGAACGAGCCGACCACCACCCCCGACCAGCCCGTCCGCCTGACCACCGATTTCGCCGATGCCATGCCGGAGATGGCCATCGAATGGTCCGCGCAGGAGGCCCCGGCGCCCGAGCTCGTCGTGCTCAACGACGACTTGGCCCGCGAGCTCGGCCTCGATCCCGAGTGGCTCCGCTCCCCCGCCGGCGTCGAATTCCTGACGGGGCGCGCCGGAGCCGACGCCAACTCCGATGACGCGACGAACCCCGCCCGCGGCGCCACCCATTCTTCAGCTACCGCCCCCTACCGCCCGGTAGCGCAGGCGTATTCGGGCCACCAGTTCGGGCAGTTCGTGCCCATCCTCGGTGACGGCCGCGCGCTGCTCCTCGGCGAGATCGCCGACCGCGACGGCAATCTCCGCGACATCCACCTGAAGGGTTCCGGCCCCACGCCCTTCGCCCGCCGCGGCGACGGCCTCGCCGCGCTCGGCCCGATGCTGCGCGAGTACCTGGTCGCCGAGGCCATGCACGCCCTGGGCATCCCGACCACCCGCGCGCTGGCGGTCATCGCCACTGGCGGCCGCGTCCAGCGCGAGCGGGCGCTGCCCGGCGCGATCCTGGTGAGGGTGGCGGCGAGTCATCTGCGCGTCGGTTCGTTTCAGTTCGCGCGGGCGCATGGCGGAGACGACGTCGTCAAGCGTCTCGTCGACCATGCCGCCGCCCGGCACTACCCGGACGTGCTCTCGCTGCCCCAAGCCGAGCGCCCGCTGGCCCTGTTCGATGCCGTCGCCGATGCGCAGGCGAGCCTGGTCGCGGCGTGGCTGGGCGCCGGGTTCGTGCACGGGGTGATGAACTCCGACAACATCACCATCTCCGGCGAGACCATCGACTACGGCCCGTGCGCCTTCCTCGACGCGCACGACCCGGGCGCCGTGTTCAGCTCGATCGACCGGCAGGGCATCTACGCCTACGGGGGCCAGCCGCGCGTGGCCGAGTGGGATTTGGCCCGGTTCACCGAGACCCTCGCGCCGCTTTACGACGCCGACGCCGACCGTGCCCTGACCCTCGCACGCGAGCACCTCGCCGGGTTCAGGGAGCTCGTCGATGGCCGGATCCTCGAGACGTGGAAGGCCAAGTTGGGGCTGGGTGATGGGACGCCGGAGGCCGACGTCGCTGCCGTGCACGCCGTGGTCGAGGAATGGTTGGCGATGCTCGGCGACGACAACCCCGACCACACCCTCGTCCACCGGGCGCTGACTCTCGTCGCCGCCGGAGGGCGAGCCGACGGTGCGGGCGACGGTCAGACAAACGGCGCGGATGACGGCCGAGACAGCGTCGATCCCGAAGTCGCCGAGGCCGCGTTCCTCGCCCACTTCACCGACGGCGACCGCGCGAAGGAGTGGCTGGAGACCTGGTGGGAGCTGGGCCCCGACGCCGATCGGATGCGCCGCGCGAACCCGATCTACATCCCGCGCAACCACCTCGTTGAGGAGGCCCTGGCCGCCGCGGGCGCCGGCGACGCCAACGAGCCCCGCAACATGCACCCCTTCCACGCCCTGCTGGCGAGGATCACCGACCCATTCACGTCGAGCAGCAACCCCGACGACGAACGCTTCGAGCGCCCTGCCCCCGAAGAATTCGGCGACTACACGACGTACTGCGGGACGTAGGCGACACATCGGCGCGCGCATCGGCGGCCCGTCGGCAGCGCATCGCGGCGACACATCGGCGGCGCATCGGCGGCACCCAAGCGGACGAGCCCTCGTTAACCCACCCCGAATGACTTAACCCACCCGGTACAGCGGGTGGGTTAAGTCATTCGGGGTGGGTTAACGCGTCGAAGGGGAAAGCCGGGGCTCCACCCCCGCCGCCCACACCCGTTTTCCGGCACAGGCACTTAATCGCGACTAACGGGGCCATGAATCCGCACCCCATCACCGTTACCCGCACGCCCTTTTGACTCCCGCGCGGGCACCGTCGCCAAGAACTCAGATGATTCCAGAACCGTTTTCCGCGAAACCCGCACGAAACATCCGGTGATCATCTTTTAATAAGCACACCGCTCACGGCGGAGCACCGGGTACCCCCGGTTCCCACATCAGTCTCCGCCGACCGCCCGCTTTTACGTCCCGCAAGCACATTCAGGAGTCCACAGTGCGAATCGGAATCCCCATTGAACCGGATACCCGGCAGCCGCTCGTCGCGGCGACGCCGGACACGGTCGCCAAGCTGATCAAGCTCGGCTACGACGTCGACGTCCAGGCCGGGGCCGGCGACCATGCCGCCTACCCCGACGATCTTTACGTAGCCGCCGGCGCACGACTCGTCGGCGAGGATGTGTGGCGCGCGGACATCATCACCACCCTCGACACCCCGCCGCGCGAGTACCGCAACCTGATGAAGCCCGGCGCGATGCTCGTCTCCCGACTGGCCCCGGGCCGCAATCCGGAGCTTGTCGACGACCTCGCGTCCTCGCACTTCACCGCACTCGCGATGGACGCCGTGCCGCGCCTGTCGCGCGCGCAGTCGATGGACGTGCTGTCCTCGATGGCCAACATCGCCGGCTACCGCGCCGTGGTCGAGGCCGCCAACTCCTTCGGCCGCCTGTTCACCGGGCAGGTCACCGCCGCGGGCAAGGTCCCGCCGGCCACCGTGTACGTCATCGGCGCCGGCGTCGGCGGCCTCGCCGCCATCGGCACCGCCAACGCCATGGGCGCCATCGTCAAGGCCACCGACCTGCGCCCCGAAGCGGGCGAGCAGGTCGAGTCCATGGGCGCCGAATTCATTCCCATCCCCGTCGCCTCGGAGAAGTCCACCGACGGCTACGCCAAGGAGATGACCGACGACCAGGCCACCGCCGCCGCGAAGCTCTACGCGGAGCAGTCGGCGGCCGCGGACATCGTCATCACCACCGCCAACATCCCGGGCCGCCAGTCCCCGCGCCTGCTCACCGCCGACGACGTCCGCGCCATGCGCCCGGGCAGCGTCATCGTCGACATGGCCGCGGCCAACGGCGGCAACTGCGAGCTGACCGTGCCCGGCGAGGTCATCGTCACCGACAACGGCGTGACCATCATCGGCCACACCGACCTCGCAGGCCGCCTGCCCGGCCAGGCGTCGCAGCTCTACGGCCAGAACATCGTCAACCTGTTCAAGCTGATCACCCCGGACAAGGACGGCACGCCGATCCTCGACCTCGACGACGAGATCGTCCGCGGAATCACGGTCACGCTGAACGGGGCGTCGTCAAGCAAGGGCGGCGACACCGGCAACGTCGAGGCCGAAACCACCGGCGCGGCCACCGACACCCGCATCCTGTGGCCCCCGCCGCCGGTGCAGGTCTCGGCGACCCCGGCCGCCGCGGCGCAGGAAAAGCTCGCCGCCGCAGCCACCGCCGAAGCCCCCGAGAAGGTCTCCTTCATGGGCGGATCCAAGGCGAAGATCGGGCTCGGCCTGGCCATCGCGCTGGGCGCGGCGGTCATCCTGGCCAGCCCCGCCTCCGTCAGCGTCAACTACATGGTGCTGACCCTGGCCATCGTCCTGGGCTTCTACGTCATCTCCGCCGTCACCCCGCGACTGCACACCCCGCTGATGTCGGAGACCAACGCCATCTCGGGCATCGTGCTCGTCGGCGCGATCCTGGTGGTCAGCTCCACCAACGTGATCGTCAGCTCCCTGGCGTTCCTGGCCATCGTCCTGTCGTCGATCAACATCTTCGGCGGCTTCACCATCACCGACCGCATGCTCGGCATGTTCCGCAAGGAGGAGGCGTAAGACATGAGCGCATTCAACGACTTCACGCACGACGTCGCATTCGCCGCCGCAGCAGCGGCCGACGACGCGGCCGCGACCGGCGCAGGCACCGACGCCCTGCTGGATTGGACCAACCGCCTGTCCACGCTCGGCTACATCGCCGCGGCGCTGCTGTTCATCATGTCCCTGGCCGCCCTGTCCAAGCCGGAAACCGCCCGCCGCGGCAACACGCTGGGCATGACCGGCATGGGCATCGCGGTGCTCATCGCGATCTTCCAGGCCACCGCCACCGCGGCCCGCGACACCACCGGCGAGCACATGGGCCCGCTGGTCACCATCATCCTCATCGGCCTGGCCATGGCGCTGGGCGGCATGTTCGGCGTGTGGCGCGCCCGCTCGGTCGAGATGACCGGCCTGCCGCAGCTGATCGCCTACTTCAACGGCTTCGTCGGCCTGGCCGCCGTGTTCATCGGCTTCAACTCCTTCATGGAGGACGGCGGCCTGACCGGCAACGCGCAGGCCTTCCACCTCGGCGAGGTGTTCCTGGGCACGTTCATCGGCGCGGTGACCTTCTCCGGTTCCGTCGTCGCCGGACTGAAGCTGGCGGAGAAGATCAAGGGCGCCCCGGTGCTGCTGCCGGCGCGCAACCTGCTCAACCTCGCGATCCTGGTCATTTCCGTGGCGCTGATGGTCGTGTTCATCATCGTCGGCGACGGCTCGGTGGCGTGGATCGCCCTGGGCGTCATGACCGCCCTGGCCCTGTTCCTCGGCTGGCACCTGGTCATCGCCATCGGCGGCGGCGACATGCCGGTCGTGGTGTCGATCATGAACTCCTACTCCGGCTGGGCCGCGGCGTTCACCGGCCTGATGCTGGCCAACCCGCTGCTGATCATCACCGGCGCGCTGGTCGGTTCCTCCGGCGCGTACCTGAGCTACATCATGTGCCAGGCGATGAACCGCTCCTTCCTCAACGTCCTGCTCGGCGGCTTCGGCACCGACGGTGGCGTGGTCGCCGACGGCGGCGAGGCCGGCACGCACACCGAGGTCTCCGCGTCCGAGACCGCGGACCTGCTGAAGATGGCCAAGACCGTCATGATCACCCCGGGCTACGGCATGGCCGTGTCCCAGGCGCAGTACCCCGTCGCCGAGCTGACCCGCACGCTGCGCGAGGCCGGCAAGGACGTCACCTTCGGCATCCACCCGGTCGCCGGCCGCCTGCCGGGCCACATGAACGTCCTGCTCGCCGAGGCCAAGGTCCCCTACGACCTGGTGCTGGAGATGGACGAGGTCAACGACGACTTCGCCGACATCGACGTCGTGCTGGTCATCGGCGCCAACGACACGGTCAACCCGATCGCCGAGCAGCCCGGCTCCCCCATCGCCGGCATGCCGGTGCTGAAGGTCTGGGAGGCCGAGAACGTGGTGGTGTTCAAGCGCTCCATGGGCTCCGGTTACGCGGGCGTGCAGAATCCGCTGTTCTTCAACGACAACACGGACATGCTGCTCGGCGACGCGAAGTCGTCGGTCGAGTCGATCATCTCCGAGCTGAAGTCCGGTTCGGGTGCGGCCGGTGGCGCCGCGCCGAACACCGGCGGGTCCTCCTCGCGTGACGCGTCCGGTGCCCGCCAGGTGCCCGCGTCCGTGCACCAGAAGTAGCACCGGCCGGGAAGCAGGGCCCGGCCCACCCAAACGAGACCGGCCCGCTTCACCCAAAAAGACGTCGGGTGGACGGAAAGACGTGGTACACCACAACTTTTCGTCCACCCGACGTCTTTCTGCGTCCGCCTCGGCTTTTACGTCCGGTTCCGCCGACCTCCGCCGCGTTTCGCTTGACGACGGCCCGACCTCCTCGACGCCGGACCCGACGAGACCTGCGAGTTGATCGTCGAGCAATTGCCCCGCACCCACCTCGGCCAGCGGTGGCGCGGCGTGCTGCTGCTCCTCACCGGCGACGACATGGGCGGCGACGAGCCCGACGACCCCCTGCGCGAATCGATCCTGGGCCAGCACGAATTCTTCGCCGACGGCCACTACGGGGTGGTCTCGCCCGAGAGGGTGGCCGTCGTCAAGCAGGCACTGGAAAGCGTCGACGTGGATGCCGCCATCGACGACGGGTCCTCCGCCAAGGGCCTGCGCGGGCTGCTGGGCCGCGGGCGCACGCGGATCCACGGGATCGTCTGCGATCATCCGGCCGAAGCGGTGCGCAGCGCCCACGAGGCGCTGCTGGGCATCTACCGCGATGCGGCGCGG
>DHCFI07803__coassemble_1537_pt1 | contig 15716 bp, 12 predicted proteins | sample DHCFI07803__metabat2_low_PE_024 | metagenome-assembled genome bin DHCFI07803 | reverse complement strand
CTGCCTGCGGTTGCCCGGACATGCGTCGGGCCGGCCCCTTCATGAGGTGGCCGGCCCGTCGTCACGCACGCGTCACGCTCGCCTAATGCTGGCGGCGCTTCCTGTTCCTGGGTTGCCGAGTGTCGGTCGCGTCGTCGTCGACGACGTTGGCCGCCGGTCCGTACGGGATGCCGGCGTTCTCCGCCGCAGTGCGTACGGCGATCTCCTCGCGGAGGCGCTTGGTCTGCCACACGGTCAGCGCCATGAGGAATATGCCGATGGCGACGAGCATCCACATCTTCTGCCACGCGACGAAGATGACGAACACCACGAGCAGTGCCATGCGCACCCGGCGGGCCAAAAGCATCTTCTCGTACAAGGTCTGTCTCTCTTTCGCGTCGCGGTCGATATTCCGCCCCATTGGGGCGATCTGGGACGTTTCGGGACTATACCGGAGTGACGGTTAGAAATGTCACTGTGACGAAATGTGGCCGTTTGACCGGCCCTTGCTCGTCTGCTCGATTACCCGGCTTCCGGCTTGCGCAGAACGATGCGCAGATTCAGCTCACCGTTCTCGTCGACCTTCGCGGCGACGAAATCCGGCGTACGGACGTTGTAGTCCAGACGGTTGATCTCCAACGTGCCGGACATCAGGACATGATCGCCGTGGCGCATCACTTGCAGCGGCACTGCGACGTCGTTGGTCACGCCGCGGATGGTCAGGCGACCCGGCACCTCGATGTTCGCCGCCGTGCCGTCGTCGGGCACCCCCGACAGATCGACGTCCTCGGCGACCTCGAACTTGGCCTCCGGGTACGAGCTCGTGGTGAAGATGGTGTCGCGGACGTTGATGTCGCGCTTGGCGATGTCCGTGGTCAACGTCGTCATGTCGACGATGAGTTCGCCCGAACGAAGCACGTCGTCTGCGATCTCGAAGGTGCCCGTCACATCGTGCGTCGACCCCGACGTCGTGCGCTGGCTGCCTGGCAACAGCTCGTTGAACGTGAAGCCCACGGACGTGCTCGTGCCCGCGCCCGACCGCGCCACCTCCCAGGTGCCGTTGCGGTCCGTGGTCGCCGGCTCGACGTTGGCGGTGTCGACGCCACCGGTGCGCACGCCCTCCGACGTGATCACGCGGTACAAAACGGGTCCGACGATGATGATCGCCAACGCGACCACCGCCACCGCGACCAGCGTCACGATCGACTTCTTCATGCCCGAATTCATACCCGTTATGGTATCCCCTCGGTGCTCGGCGGGCCTCATCGGCTCGCCCGTCGGCCACATCAACGGCTCAGCGGAAATGCTCCAGCTCGCGCGCCTTGATCACCAGTTCGCGGCACATCGCCGCCACTTCCCCGGTATCGGCACCCTCCGACACTGCCGTTTCCACGTCCTCGGCGGCGCATCGCAGCTCGAACAGTCCATCGCGCAGCGCCGACAGGCGGGCGCCGGACATGCCTGCACCGGTCGTCCGGGCCGATGCGGCCTCGCCGGACCCGGTCATCGCCCCGGCACCGCTCCCCGACTCCCCCGGCGCCCCCGCCTTGCGGTGCTCGTAGGCCCGCTGGCGGCACGTCTGGTCGCAGTACTTGCGACGGCGGCCGCGCGGCGACAGGGCGATTTCCCTGCCGCACCATTCGCAGTGGGCGGGTTCGGTGACGGTCACGACGGCGATTATGGCACGTCCCGGTGCCCAGGGGTTATAATCGAGGGTCAGCGTTTCGGGAGCGTCGTTTCGGTGCCGCGCATCGGCCAGGTCGCCCCCGATTTCCCGTCCCATCCCCGATCATTTGGAAGAAGGGCCGCCACACCATGGCAGATCGAGTTCTTCGCGGCAGCCGCATGGGCGCCGTCTCCTACGAGACCGACCGCGACCACGACCTCGCGCCCCGCCGCATGGTCCGCTACCAGACCGACGACGGCATTTTCGAGGTCCCCTTCGCCGACGACGCCGAGATCCCCGGCGAGTGGCTGTGCAAGAACGGCCAGGTCGGCAAGCTCGTCGAGGGCGAGGGCACCGAGGCCAAGCCGGTCAAGCCGCCGCGCACCCACTGGGACATGCTCCGCGAGCGCCGTTCCATCGAGGACCTCGACGTCCTGCTCGACGAGCGCGTCGACCTCCTGCGCAAGCGCCGCCGCAACGCCGCGCGCCTGCTCAAGCAGCAGCAGGAAGCCGAGGCCGCGGAGGCCGAGGGCAAGTAGCTTCACGACGAATCGACCCGGAAGACCACATGGCCTTCCGGGTCGATTCGTCGTTAAGCACGGTCGCCGTGCGGCACCTACCTGCGCTTGTCGATGGCGTGCTTGGCCAGGCGGCCGACCTCGTCTGCGATGTCGCGGACCTGGCCGGCGCGGAAACCGAGGCCCCACTTGGTCACGGCGGTCAGCGAATCGGTGACGAAGCTGCCCGACAGCTTCGACTCGCCGTGGACGCGTTCGGTGAAGGTGATGGGCACCTCGCGGACGTCGAAGCCGGCGCGCACGGTCTTCCAGCCGATCTCCGTCTGGAACAGGTACGCCTCCTTGCCGATGGCGTCGAGGTCCAGCGTCTCCAGCACCTCGCGGCGGAAGGCGCGGTACCCGGCGGTGATGTCGCGGATGCCGGCGCCGAGCAGCGCCGAAATGTAAATGTTGCCGCCGCGCGACAGGATCTTGCGCGAAGCCGGCCAATTCACCGTCGACCCGCCCGGCACGTAGCGCGAACCGATGACCAGGTCGGCGCCGTCGTCGATGGCGCCGAGAAGCAGATGCAGCTGCTCCGGGGCGTGGGAGCCGTCGGCGTCCATCTCGCACAGCACCCGGTAATCGCGCTCCAGGCCCCACGCGAAGCCCGCGCGGTAGGCGCCCCACAGGCCGCCCTTGCCCTCGCGGTGCAGGACGTGGATCTGCTCGGGAGCCTCGGCGGCCAACTCGTCGGCGACGTCGCCGGTGCCGTCGGGCGAGGAATCGTCGACGACGAGGATGTGCACGTCCGGCTGCGCATCGCGCAGTCGCCCGACGACGAGCGGCAGGTTCTCGCGCTCGTTGAACGTCGGGATGATGACGAGGGTGCTGTCACTCGGCTTGGCCACTATCGCTCCTTATGGGATTCCTGCTGGTGCTCGGTTTCGCGGCCCGCGGCGGCCGCGCGCATGGCACGGCGCACCGCACCGATCAGCGCGAGCGCGGCGAGGGCGACGATGGCCCACTCCACCGCTCCACCATACCGGGCGGCGAGGGTGAGGTCGTCGCGCAGAGGCAGGTCGGCGGTGAGCACCTTCTGCTCGAAGATTTCCGTCTCCTGCTGCACCGCCCCGTCGGGGTCGACGATGGCGCTGACGCCGCTGGTCGCCGCCACGACGACGGCGCGGTCGAATTCGATGGCGCGCATGCGGCTCATTGCCAGCTGCTGGTACGTCATGTCGGTGTAGCCGAACGTGGCGTTGTTCGTCGGCGTGGCCAGGATCGTGGCGCCGTTGTTCACCGCGTCGCGGAAGGCGGGGTCGAACACCACTTCGTAGCAGGTGGCGATGCCCATGGCGATGGTCCCGGCCGCACCCCTGTCGACCTCGATGACGCCGTCGCCGGTGCCCGGCGTCATGTCGCCGGCGCGGTCGACCAGCGGGGTGATCATGCGCAGCAGATCGCGGAAGGGCATGGTCTCGCCGAAGGGCTGCAGGTAGATCTTCTCGTGGCGCTCCCCGTCGACCGGCCCCGCCTCGGGGTCCCACAGGGCCATGGTGTTCTGCACGCCGTCGTCGTAGGTGAACGTGCCCACGATGATCGGCGCGTCGATGTCGCGCACGGCGGCGTCGATGATCCGCGCGGCTTCCGCATCGGTGAAGGGGCTGACGTCCGACGAATTCTCCGGCCACACCACCAGGTCCGGTTTCGGCTCCTCGCCGGCGCGGACTCGGTCGGCCAGGTCGCGGGTGGCGTCGGCGTGGTTTTCCAGCACGGCGCGGCGCTGCGCGTTGAACTCCATGCCCATCCGCGGCACGTTGCCCTGCACCGCGGCGATGCGCACGGTGCCGACGTCGTCGCCGGTCGCCGGCTGCGCCACGACGCCGATGGCCAACGGCACCAGGATCAGCGCCACGCCGGTCACCCATTGCTTGACGACGAGCGACGCGACCCCCGCAGCGGCCAATGCCGCGAGGAATCCGACGAGGGCGACTCCGCCGAGGACGGCGGCGTCGTCGAGTGGGCCGCCGAGCTGTCCCCAGCCGACGCGCAACCACGGGAAACCCCCGAAAGGCCAGCGTGCGAGCAGCGCTTCGCCGGTGAGGACCGCGGCGGCGGCGCCGACGGCGCGGACGGGCCACGGCAGATCGGCGCCGAGAATGAACCGGGCCAGCAGCACCCCCGGGATCTGCATCAGGCCCAGCGTCACGGCCAACGCGACATATGGCATGGCGCCGACGAATTCGGCGATCCACGGCAAGGCGATCATCGCGGTGACGAAGCCCCAGACGACCGCCAGGCCGACCGTTGCGCGCCACGAGGGGCGGCCGAGCAGTGCGACGAACAGCATCGCGACGCCGGCCCAGCCCAGCCACCACAGCCCAAACGGCTGGAACGACCACGCGACGAAGGCGCCGCCGATCGCGGTCAGCAGGAAACGTGCCAGGACCAGCTTCCCGCCGGACGGAAGCGTCATGCGCGCGGCTCCGGGCCCGCACCGTCGGAATCGTCGCCGTCCCGCTTGTCGCCGGAATCGTCGTCGGGACGCTCATCGATGACCCCGTCATCGGAGGCGCCGGCTCCCCTGCGCCCGCCGCGCCGGTTCTCGTCTTCTCGGGCCCAATCATCGAGCTCGCTGAGATCGTCGGGCACGTCGAAGGTGATGCGCTCGCCGGTCCCTCGGCCCAGGCGGCGGGGTGCGGAGGCGTCGTCCGTCGCAAAGCCCGGCCCGGAGGAACCGGCGGGTGCGGTCGGGTCATCGTGGTCGATGATCTCCGCGCCGTCGTCGCCGTACTTCACGCCGTACTGCTGGACCACGAACATGCTCTTCGAGCCCGTGCGCTGGAACCACGAGCCCAGCGACGCACCGCCGACCTTGCGGATCAGCCACTTCGTCGGCGGCAGGATCAGCGCCAGGCCGATCACCGTCGACACGAAACCGGGCAGCGCCAGCAACAGGCAGCCGACCATGAGCATCGCGGAATCGACCATGAGCGTGCCGGCCGAAGCGAGGGCCTTGCGGGCCTCCGTCTCGCCCGCGGCGGGATCGAAGACGGCGGCGGCCGGGTCGGACGCGTCGGCCGTGCCGGCCCTGCCTGCGGCACCGTGCCCCATCGCCTCCTGGGCGGCGATGGCGTCGTCCATGGCGCGTGCGGTCAGGCGGCGCATCTCCCACGCCGCGGCGATCACGCCGACCAGGAACAACCCGCCGAGCGCGAGGATGGCCCAGCCGAAGCCGATCCACTGGGCCACCGCGACGAACGCGGCGATTTCGACGATCAAGTACAGCAGCAGAAGGGCCCGTGACATGCGGTCCAGCCTACCGTCCCGCCGGTGCCGCCGACGCGGTGTTCGCGGGCGGCGTAAACTCGGCGGACCAGGCCGAACGTGTCCTGGATCACATCGCGTTCCGGCGTCCGGCCCAGGTCCGGGCCAGTGCGCGGGGCGCGAAACGAAAGGACCCGTCATGGGCACCTCCTTCTCCCCCTACCTCCACTTCCACGGCAACGCCGCCGAGGCGATGGCCACCTACGGTGCGATCTTCGGCGGCTCCCCCGACATCGTCACCTTCGGCCAGTTCGGCGGGGCCGATCCCGCCATCGCCGGCCAGGTCATGCACTCGTCGCTCCGCGCCGGCCCGGGGCTGCTGATCATGGCGTCCGACACCCCGTCGGAGATGGGCGGCGGTTACGACGTGGCCGGCAACACCAGTGTCGCGGTGATCTCCGATGGTGCCGACCCCGCCGACGATGCGACGCTCACCGGCTGGTGGGACGCCCTGAGCGACGGCGCGACCATCATCGCGCCGTTGGCGGAGGCGCCGTGGGGAGGCAAGTTCGGCATGCTCACCGACCGCTTCGGCGTGCGGTGGATGTTCGACATCACAGCCGTCGGCACCGGAGTGGACACAGGGGCCGGCTCGCCCGGATGACCCTGCCCGAGTAGTCGCACCGGGGTAGCTGCGCCCGATGCCGGCCGTGGCGTTTTGATCTGCAACAACTTGGTCGATTCGTGGCATGAAACCCCGATATCGGCCCGTTTCGGGGCCGGATTTGCCACGAATCGACCGACTCGGTGCAGATCAAGATTTCACTGTGACGGGTGTGATTGCTGGTGCTCGTGTGCCGTTCGGCTCGTGTGTCGTTCGGCTGGAGTGTCGTTCGGGGTGAATGCCCGGTGCACCACGTCGCCCGAGGAGCCGCGCCCGACGGCAGCGACCCCGCTTGGGCAGCAGCGCCCGACAGGCGCGCCCGAGGTCGGCGCCGACGGCCCCCGGACCCCTCCGAACATGCCCCAATCACCGGATGAAACCGGAAACCCTGACCGAGGGGAGACATGTCCGGAGAGGACCGGGCACCACCGGCGCCGAACGCGCGCGGGACCGGGCACCGCCGGCGCCGAACGCGCGCGGGACCGGGCACCGCCGGCGTCGAACGCGCGCGGGTCCGGCGCACGGCAGAACCAAACCCGCCGCGCTACCTGTCCTCGAGATCGCCCTCCGTTTCCAGGAAGGTCTGCCGCAGCAGCTCGAGGCGCCCATCGTCCGGGTTTTCCCACATCTCGCGGTCGGCGGCCTCGAGCAACCGCTCCGAGATGTCGTGCAGGGCCCACGGGTTCGACTTGTCGAAGAACTCGCGGTTGGCGGGATCGGCGACGTATTCGTCGGTGAGCGTCTCGTACATCCAGTCGTCCATGACGCCGGTGGTGGCGTCGTAGCCGAAGAGGTAGTCGACGGTGGCGGCCATCTCGAACGCGCCCTTGTAGCCGTGTGCGCGCATCGCGGCCATCCACCGCGGGTTGACCACGCGGGCGCGGAACACGCGGCGGGTCTCCTCGTGGAGGGTGCGGGTGCGCACGGCGTCCGGCCGCGTCGAGTCGCCGATGTACGCCTCCGGGTCGTTGCCGGTCAAGGCGCGGACGGTGGCGATCATGCCGCCGTGGAACTGGTAGTAGTCGTCGGAATCGGCGATGTCGTGCTCGCGGGTGTCGGCGTTTTTGGCGGCGACCTGGATGCGGCGGTAGGCGGTCCGCATCTCGTCGGCGGCGGGCGCGCCATCGACGCCGCGGCCGTAGGCGTAGCCGCCCCAGGTGGTGTACACGGCGGCGAGGTCCTCGTCGTCGCGCCACGAACCGGAGTCGATCAACTGCAGCAGGCCCGCCCCGTAGGTGCCCGGCTTGGAGCCGAAGATGCGGCGGGGCCTGGGCTTTGCGACGCCGCCGGTCTCCCCCGCTCCGGCGTGCCCGCCGGATTCGGCCGTCTCCGGATCGTCGGCGAGTGCGTGCGCCCGGATGAAGTTGACCTCATCGGGTTCGTCGAGGCCGGCCACGAGGGCGATGGCGTCGTCAAGCAAATCGATGACGTGCGGGAACGCATCGCGGAAGAAACCGGAGATGCGGACGGTGACGTCGATGCGCGGGCGGCCCAGTTCCTCGGCGGGGATGACCTCCAGGCCGGTGATGCGCCGCGACGCCTCGTCCCACACCGGGCGCACGCCGATGAGCGCCAGGACCTCGGCGATGTCGTCGCCGGACGTGCGCATGGCCGAGGTCCCCCACACCGACAGACCGACCGATGCCGGATACTCGCCGCCGTGGTCGGCGCGGTAGCGGTCGATGAGGCCATCGGCCAGGCGCTCGCCGGTCTCCCACGCCAGCCGCGACGGGATCGCCTTCGGATCGACCGAGTAGAAGTTGCGGCCGGTGGGCAGCACGTTGACCAGGCCGCGCAGCGGCGAACCGGAGGGGCCCGCCGGGATGAAGCCGCCGTCGAGGGCGTGAAGGATCCGCGGGATTTCGCCGGCGGTCGCCGCCAGTCGCGGCAGGATTTCGTCGCGGGTGAAGGACAACAGCTTGACGACGTCCCCCCGCACCTCCGGATCCAGCGCATGGGCGCCGATGGCGTCGTCGGCGAGTGCGCCGAGGTCGACGGCCGGATCGGCGATGAGCGCGGTGATCAGCGCCGTGGCGATGGCTTCGATGCGATCGACGTCGGCGCGGGCGTCGCCGCCGTCTTCGGCGAGTCCCAGCGTTTCGCGCAGGCCCGGCAGCGTGAACTCGCCGCCCCACAGCTGGCGGGCGCGCAGCATCGTGGACACGGTGCCGGAGAGGTCCTCCCCCGACGGCGCGCGGCCGAGGATGTGCAGGCCGCCGCGGATGGCGGCGTCCTTGATCTCGCACAGCCACCCGTCGACGTGCATGAGCATGTCGTCGAAGACGTCCTCGTCGGGACGCTGATCCCAGCCGAGGTCGCGGTCCATCTGCGCCGCCGAGATGAGCGTCCAGATCTCCTGGCGGATCGCAGGCAGCTTCGCCGGATCCATGGCGGAGATGTTCTGGTGCTCGTCGAGGAGCTGCTCCAGGCGGGTGATGTCGCCGTAGGACTCGGCGCGGGCCATCGGCGGAATCAGGTGGTCGACCAGCGTGGCGTGGGCGCGGCGCTTGGCCTGTGTGCCCTCGCCGGGGTCGTTGACCAGGAACGGGTAGATCAGCGGCAGATCGCCGATGGCCTGGTCCGGGCCGCACGACGCCGACAGTCCGACTGTCTTGCCCGGCAGCCACTCCATGTTGCCGTGCTTGCCCATGTGGATCACCGCGTCGGCGCCGAAGCCCCCGGCCTCGGCCGCACGGGCCAGCCAGTGGTAGCAGGCCAGGTAGTGGTGGGTCGGCGGCAGATCGGGGTCGTGGTAGATGCCCACGGGATTGTCGCCGAAACCGCGCGGCGGCTGCACCATGACCACGACGTTGCCGAAGCGCAGACCGGCGATGTAGATGTCGCCGCTGTCCGGGTGGACGTACAGCGAGCCGGGGGCCTCGCCCCAGTGGTCGATCATGGTTTCGCGCAGGTCCAACGGCAGCGTCTCGAAGTGCTCGGCGTAGACGTCGGCGGGCAGGCGCAGCTCGTTGGCGGCCATGACCTTCTCGGTCAGCCAATCCGGGTCCTGGCCGCCGGCGTCGATGATGGCGTGCATGAACGCATCGGCCGCGGCGGTGCGCGCCTCGGCGTCGCCGTCGCGCTCGGCGGCGGCGTAGGCGGCGAATCCGGGGATGGCGGTGACGTCGCCGAGGTCGTAACCGGCGTTGTGCAGGGCATGAAGGACCTTCAGCGTCGACGCCGGGGTGTCCAGACCGACGGCGTTGCCGATGCGGGCGTGCTTGGTCGGGTAGGCCGACAGCATGACCACGATCTTCTTGTCGGCGTTGGCCAGGTGCCGCAAGCGCGCGTGGCGCACGGCGATGCCGGCCAGACGGGTGCAGCGTTCGTAGTCGGGGACGTAGGCGATCAGGTCGTCGGCGTCGATCTCCTTGAACGAAAACGGCACCGAGATCAGTCGGCCGTCGAACTCGGGGACCGCGACCTGGGTGGCCACGTCCAGCGGCGTCAGGCCCTCGTCGTTGTCCTCCCACGCGCCACGCGGCGAGGTCAGCGCCAGGCCCTGGATGATCGGGATGTCCAGCTCCGCCAGCGCGGCGACGTCCCACGTGCCGTCGTCGCCGCCGGCCTGGGCCAGCGCCGGGCGGTTGCCGCCCGCGGCGAGCACCGTGGTGATCAGCGCGTCGCAGGTGCCCAGTTCGGCGAGCAGGTCGTCGCCGGCGGTGCGCAGCGATGCGGCGTACAGGGGCTTGGCGACGGCCCCCCGCTCCTCGATGGCCTCGCACAAGGCCGAGACGTAGGCCGTGTTGCCCGCCAGGTGCTGGGCGCGGTAGTAGATCACGCCGATGGTCGGGGCGGCCGCGTCGGTGTCGGCGTCGGCGTCGGTGGTCGCGGAGCCGTGGCCCGATCCCCACGTGCGCTCGAGGCGGCCCCAGGCGGGCAGCCGCTTCGGCTCCGCGAAGCCCAGGCCGGTGAACAGCAGGGTGTCCGACAGGAAGTTGTGCAGCTGAACCAGGTTGTCGGCGCCGCCCTCGGCGAGATACGCGTGGGCCGTGGTGGCGACGTTGGCGGGGACGGTCGAATACTCCGTCAATTCCGCGTCGGGGGCCTGTTCACCGGAGACCAGCACCGTCGGCACGCCCGAGGCGATGACCGCGTCGATGCCCTCCTCCCACGCGCGCCGCCCGCCGAGGAGGCGGATGACGGCGACGTCGCAGCCGTCGAGGAGGCCGGGCAGGTCGTCGTGAAGCAAACGGGAGGGGTTCGCCCACCGGAACCGGACGTCCTCCCCCGATGCGGTCGCGGCCCTGGCGGACAGGAGATCGGTGTCGGACGTGGAGAGCAGCAAAATCATCGCGGCTGCGCGCCTTTCCCGGGGATTTTCGCGCCCCGTGGCAAGCTTCCCGAGCTGCCGGGGGTCTGACTTTCACAGTGGCGCGACCGTCCGGAATTTCACCGGCTTCCCCAGCACCCGGGTCGGGTGGATGTTACTTCCGGGCAGCCTACCCCGACCCGGAAGCGATGCGGGCTACGCGCCCCCCGAAACCGAGCGACGGCAGCGCGCCGAGGCCCGTGATCGCCGCCTGCTGCGGCAGGGCCGGGACCTCGGGAACGGTGGGAGCTGCAGGAGCTCCCGGAGCCTCCGGGGATTCCGGTGCGGCCGGGCCCTCGGGTGCGGAGGACCCCGGCAGCTCCGGCGCACCCGGCAGCGTCGGGGTCAGCGAGCCGGGCACGCCCGGGATCGCCGGCTGGTGGCCCGGCGCCAGGTGCGACCACATGAAGTCGATGGACGGGATGAGCTGGGAGAGCATCGGCACGATGTGGTTGGCGGCCGTCTTGCCCGGGATCCACATCGTGGCGTCCTCGCCGTACTTCAGGTCCGCACCCCCGGCCGTCCACGCGTCCCGGATCTTGCCGATCTGGTTGACCGGGATGATGTCGTCGTGGACGCCGGCGTAGAGCATCGTCGGATGGGTCGGCGTGCGCTTGCCCAGCTCCTGGCGCTCGAGTTCGTCGAGGATGAACGGGTACCGCTCGAAGATGACCTCCTTGAGCGACTCGCCGGAGGCGGTGAAGTCCTTGGTGCTGCGGAAACCCGAATCGATGATGGAACCGCCGGTGCACAGGCCGTCGGAAGCGTCGAGCCAGCGGCGGCCGTCGTCGTTGAGTTCTTGGTCGTAGATCTTCGCCCGCAGCTCCGGGTCCTTGGACAGGACGCCGTTGATGGCGTAGGCGACGGCGGCGGTGAGGATCGACCCGTCGATGGTGTCGAGCACGTCCAGCAGATCCGACGGCGGGGCGGTGCTGCGCCGCGGGGATGGGGGCGGCGTGCGGGGTGAATGACGCTGCGATGTGACGGAGGTTACATCGGCGTAAGTTCCGATACATTGGTTTCGGCGAAAAAGAGTTTCGCCCCGATGGGGCCGCGCCGGGCCGTCGTCAAGCGGCACCGGGAACGGGGCCGGCCGGACGTATGATCGGGGCATGGACATGCCCGCCAGCCGGCCCGAATCACCCCGCCCCGAACGCGACCGCCCGGACGGTTGCCCCGGCGCCCGCCGCGTGCACGTCGCCGCCGACGGCGCGATCGGGCGACTGCGCTTCCCCGGCGGATCCCTGCCCGCGCCGGGGTTCGCCGTACTCGCCGATCTCGCCGAGAGTTTCGGTGACGGCGACATCCACTTCACCTCCCGCGGCAACGTGCAGATCCGCGGCATCCGCGACGTGTCGGGCTTCGCCGACGCCGCCGAGGAAGCGGGGATGCTCCCCCACCCCGCCCACGATCGCGTGCGCAACATCCTGCAGTCGCCCATGACCGGCCGCGTCGGCGGGCTCGATGACGTCTCGGAGCTGGTGCACGCCTTCGACGACGCGTTGTGCGCCGACGAGTCGCTGGCGTCGCTGCCGGGCCGCACCCTGTTCGCCATCGACGACGGCCGCGGCGACGTCCTCGGCGAGGCTCCCGACCTGGGGCTGGTCGCGCTTGGCGGCGGCGAGTACGAGCTCGTCGTGGCCGGCGCACCCGCGGGCATCTCCGTACCTCGCGAGCGTGCCGTCCCTGCGCTGCTGTCGGCGACGCGCGCGTGGGCCGAGGTCCGCGGCGAGGCGTGGCGCGTGGCGGAATCCGGTCTGGCCGACCGGATCATCGCCATGACCTCCGAAGCCATGGGAGTCGACGCCGGGGAAGCCTCCGACGCCGAGTCCTTTGCCTTTGCCCACCCGGGCACCGCGCAGATCGGCTGGATCGATCAACCCGACGGACTGGTCAGCCTCGCCGCGGGCCTGCGCTTCGGCGTGCTGCCGGCGCGGTTGGCCCGCGCGATCTCCCACACGCGCGTGCCGGTGCACGTCACCCCCTGGTACTCGCTGATCCTCCACGACCTGGAGGAACCCGTCGCCGAGCAGGTCGTGCGCGTCATGGCGCCCAACGGCCTGGTGTTCGACCGCAAGTCGACGTGGCTCAACGTCTCCGCCTGCACCGGCCGCCCCGGGTGCCCGAAGTCGCTGTCCGACACCCGCGGCGACGCCGCCCACGCGATCGCGCAGGCCCGGCTGCCCGAAGGCCGGGTGCACTTCTCCGGCTGCGAGCGCCGGTGCGGCAAGCCGAAGGGCGGTTTCGTCGATTACCTCGCCATCGACGACGGCGAGTACGAGGTCACCTCGGTCGATTGACCGGTCGGCTGACTGGTGGACGGCCCGGCCGCTGACCGGGCCCCGGCCCCGTATGCGCCTCCTGATCGCTGTTCGACCGTTGCCGTGGCTTAACCTGTCCGTATGACAGGCTTCGACTACGTAACGGACGGCGCGGCGATCTACCGCGAGTCGTTCTCCATCATCCGCGCCGAGTCCGACCTGGGGCGTTTCTCGACCGAGGAGGAGGTCGTCGCCGTGCGGATGATCCACGCTGCCGGCCAGACGGACCTCGCCGGGGACATCGTGTTCTCCCCCGGCGCCGTCGCCGCCGCCCGGGCCGCGCTGGAGGCCGGCAAGCCGATCTTCACCGACGTCACGATGATCGCCTCCGGCATCACGCGCCGCCGCCTGCCCGCGGACAACGAGGTGATTTGCACGCTGCACGACGAACGCACCCCCGGCTTGGCCGCCGAACTCGGCACGACCCGCACCGCCGCCGCCGTCGACCTGTGGGGCGAGAACCTCGAGGGTGCCGTGGTGGCCATCGGCAACGCCCCGACCGCGTTGTACCACCTGCTCGACCGCCTGCGCGCGGGCGAGCTGCCGATGCCGGCGGCCGTGCTGGCCATCCCGGTCGGCTTCGTCGGCGCCGTGGAATCCAAGCAGGCGACCATCGACATCGCCCACGAGATCCCGGGTCTGAACTACATCACCGTCACCGGCCGCCGCGGCGGTTCGGCCATCACCTGCGCGGCGCTGAACGCGCTGGCCACGAAGCAGGAGATCCTGCCGTGACCGCCGCCGCTGCGAGCGCGGCCGCGGTCGAACCCGGCCACCTCTACGGCGTCGGGCTCGGCCCCGGGGATCCAGGCCTGATCACGCGCCGTGGCGCGGACGTCATCGCCGCCACCGACGTCGTCGCCTTCCACGCCGGCCCGCACGGGCGCTCGACGGCGCGGCGCATCGCGGCGGAGCTTCTCGACGGCCGGGCCGCTGCGGGTCGTCCGGCGGCCATCGAGGAATTGCTGGTGTATCCGGTCACCCGCGGCGCCGATGCCGAGGGATACGCCGAGCAGATGGGCGCCTTCTACGCGGAGGCGACGCAGCGGCTGGCCGGGCATTTGTCGGCCGGGCGTTCCGTGGCTGTGCTCTCCTTGGGCGATCCCATGCTGTACAGCTCCTACCAGCACCTTCACCGCGCGCTGGAGGGCGACTTCCCGGCGCACGTGATCCCCGGCGTGCCCAGCGTCACCGCCGCCGCGGCCGAGCTGGCCCACCCCTTGGCCGAGGGCGCCGACATCCTGTCGATCCTCCCGGCCACCGCCGGCCGCGAGCGCCTTGCCGGCGCCGCGGAGGCCGCCGATTGCCTGGTGATCATGAAGCTCGGCGGCCACGTCGACGAGGTCCGCGAGGTCCTGCACGGCGCCGGCATGCTCGACCGGGCGCGCGTGGTCGTCCGCGCGACCATGGGCGACGGTTGGACCGCGCCGCTGGCGGACGTCGACGCCGCGGACGTCCCCTACTTCGCGGTGGTCGTCGTGGGTGCGGTGCCTTACGACGGTCCCGATCACGGCGTGCGCGTCGAATCGCGCGGGACGGTGGCCGATGCTTCCCCCGCCGCTGCCTCCGCCCCTGCCCCAGGGGGCATGGGCGAGGTCGTGGTCATTGGCCTCGGCCCCGGCCCGGACCGCTGGCTCACCCCGGAGGCGGCGGAGGAACTCGAGCGGGCCACCGACGTCGTGGGCTATTCGACCTACGTCGCCCGCGTCCCGGAGCGCCCCGGCCAGACCAAGCACATGTCCGACAACCGCGTCGAGGGCGAACGGGCGGCGATGGCGCTGGACCTGGCGAAATCCGGGGCAAAGGTGGCCGTCGTCAGCTCCGGCGACGCCGGCGTGTTCGCCATGGCCGCCGCCGTGCTGGAAACCGCGGACGACGAGCCGTGGCGGGACGTCCCCGTGCGGATCGTGCCCGGCATGACCGCTGCCCAGGCCGTGGCCAGCCGCGTCGGAGCGCCGCTGGGCCACGACTTCGCCATGCTGTCGCTGTCCGACCGGTTGAAGCCGTGGCAGACCGTCGAAAAGCGACTGCGCGCGGTACTCGGCGCCGACATGGCGTTCGCCGTGTACAACCCGGCGTCGAAGACGCGGCGGGCCCAGGTCGTGGCGCTGCGAGACCTCCTCGCCGAGTACCGCGACCCGGAAACGCCCGTCATCGTCGCCCGCGCGGTCGGGGCGCCCGAGGAGAAGGTCACCGTCACCACCGTCGCCGAGCTCGACCCCGAGGTCGTGGACATGCGGACCATGCTCATCGTCGGTGCGTCGTCGACGCGGGCGTACGACGCCGTCGACGGGGTGCGCGTGTTCACCGCCCGGCACTACGGCGGTGGCGGATTCGCCGGGACCGGGGCGCTCGGCGGGGATCGCTGACGTAGGAGCGTGGGAGGCGTCGGGTGGTGCTCGGCGATGATCGACGCCGTTCGGGCCGTGGGCTGCGGGGATGGTGCCGTCGCGCGTAGCCTCGGGCGCATGACGTACTGGCTCTTCGACATCGACGGCACCCTCGTGGATTCGACCCCCGCGGTCGAGCGCGCCTGGCGGACGTGGGCGGCGGAAAACGGCTTCGACGCCGACGAGATTCTCGCGGTCAGCCACGGGCGGCGCTCCGAGGACACCCTCGCCGATCTGCTCGCTCCGGAACTCGTCGAGCCCGCGTACCGGCGGGTGTTGGAGCTCGAGATGGGTGACCTGGACTCGGTGGTCGCGTTGCCCGGAGCCGCCGAGGTGCTGGCGTCGCTCCCCCACGATCGGTGGGCGGCGGTGACGTCGGGGTCGCGCGAGCTGATGAGCGCCCGCCTCGCGGCCGCCGGACTGCCCGTGCCCGACGTGATGGTCACCGCCGAAGACGTCGAGGCAGGCAAACCAGATCCGTCGGGATACTTGCTCGCGGCCGAGCTCCTCGGCGCGGATCCGGCAGACTGCCTCGTCATCGAAGACGCGCCCGCCGGGTTGGAGGCGGGCGCCCGCGCCGGTTGCCGCGTCATCGCCGTGGCCACGTCCCATGCGCC
>DHCFI07803__coassemble_1528_pt1 | contig 15889 bp, 11 predicted proteins | sample DHCFI07803__metabat2_low_PE_024 | metagenome-assembled genome bin DHCFI07803 | reverse complement strand
GAATGCCGAGGGGGCGGGGGAGCCGGGGCTGCGCGAATCCGTCGCGGCCGCCATCGCGCTGGTCGTAGTCTTCGGCACGCTCATGATCGCGCTCGTGCCCATGCTCGGGCACGCGCTGGGATTGACCGACATGGAGGTCGGCATGTGGGGCGGGGCGTCGGTGCACGAGGTCGCGCAGGTCGTGGCCATCGGTGGTTCCGTCGGCGGTGCGGCGTTGGGTGCGGCCGTGGTGATCAAGCTGGGCCGCGTGCTCATGCTCGCGCCCGTCATGGCGGTTCTGGGAGTGGTGGAGCGGCGCCGCATCCGCGCGGCCGGCGGGGGCGGCGACGTGGATCTGCCGCCGATCATGCCGTTGTTCGTCGCCGGTTTCCTGGCAATGGTCGCCGTGCGGTCGACGGGTGTGGTTCCGCAGGGCGTTCTCGATGCCGCGGGCGTCGCCGAACAGCTGTTGCTCGGCGCGGCGATGTTCGCGCTGGGCGTCGGCGTGCGGTTTTCCCTGATCCGGAAGGTCGGTGGCGCGCCCGTGGTGATGGCTGCGGCGGCGACCGTCGTTGTGGCCGTCATCGGATTGGCGGGGGTGCTGCTGGCGGGATGATGCCACCAACGCCGCAATCTAGTTGAAAATGGTTCGCAATAAATGCTCTAATGCAAACCATGACCAATACCAAGATCGCGGTCGGCGCTCTCGCCGCCGCCTCTCTTTTCCTGGCCGCCTGCTCCACTGACCCGTCGTCGTCGGAAAGCGATGCCGGCACCGACTCGAGCACCACCCCGTCCGCGGCGACGCCTGCGGTGACCACCGCCACGACGGCGGCCGAGGCCCCTGAATCCCGCTCCGCCGAGCCCCGCCTGGCCATCAGCCACGACGGCGGCGTGATGGTCTTCGACGCCGGCGACCTGGGCAAGGGGGAGGCCCCGAAGGTGCTGGCCGATCTGCCCGCCGAGGGGTACCTGCGCCTGAGCCCGGCCGGAGACGGCCGCCACGTGTTCGTGTCCACCGACGCCGGTTTCCGGGCCCTGGATCTTGGCTCCTACTCCAAGCCGCACGGCGACCACTCGCACCACTACGCCGGCGACCCGCTGTTCACCGGCTTCGAGGTCGCGGCGGAGAAGCCGGGCCACGTCGTCGCGGCTGACGACAAGGCGGTGCTTTTCGACGACGAGACCGGCGACGTCACCACCCTGCGGCTGACCGGCATGGACGCCATCGATCACTTCCGCGTCCCCGCCCACCACGGCATCGCGGTGCTTGGCGAGGACGGGACGTACATGGTCACCATCGCCGACGCCGACGGCAAGCGCACCGGCGTCGCCCAGGTCGACGCCGACGGCAAGGAGCTCAAGCGCTTCGAGGAGTGCCCCGGCGCGCACGGCGCCGAGGAAACCGCCGCCGGCGTCTTCGTCGGTTGCGCGGACGGCGGCCTGGTCTATCGCGACGGCGAGGTGACGAAGGTCAAGTCTCCCGACGCGTACGGCCGCATCGGCAACCAGGCCGGTTCCACCGAGTCGAAGTACGTCCTCGGCGACTACAAGTCGGACGAGAAGGCCGCCGAGAACGACGAGCTGGAGCGCCCCGAGAAGGTCTCCATCATCGACGCCGAAACCGGTGAGCTGAAGCTCGTCGACCTGGGCACGTCCTACACGTTCCGTTCGCTGGGCATGAACGACGACGGCCTGGCCGTGGTGCTGGGCACCGACGGCAAGCTGCACCTCATCGACGCGGAGCAGGCGAAGGTGGTCAAGACCATCGACGTCATCGACGCCTGGGAGGAGTCCGAGGAGTGGCAGGACCCGCGCCCGGCGCTGGCCGTCGAGGGCGACGTCGCCTACGTCACCGATCCCGCCACCAAGAAGGTCCACGTGGTCGACCTGAAGGGGGAGGCGAAGACCCTCACCGCCGACCTGCCGGAGACCCCGGACGAGCTGCTGGCGACGCAGGGGTAGCGGCTTCGCCGGCCGCCAAAAAGGGGTGCGCCGACGGGCGAGGTCCGGCGGCGAACTCGGTACCCTCGGGGGCATGAACCTTCATCCCCTGATCGCCGAGTTCGAGTTCCTCATTGGCACGTGGAAGGGCCCCGGCCGCGGTCATTACCCGACCATCGACTCCTTCCGGTACAACGAGACGCTGACCTTCGCGTCGATTCCCGGCAAACCCTTCCTGCGCTACGAGCAGAAGACGGCCGGCGCCGAGAGCCGGCCGATGCACACCGAATGCGGATTCTTCCGGCCGCTCGGCGACGGCCGCGTCGAATTCATCCTGGCCCAGCCCACCGGCCAGACCGAGGTTCTCGAAGGCCGGGTCGAGGCCGGCGCGGACGGCGAGCTGAGCATCGTCATGGACCAATCGACCGTGGTGAACTCCGGAACGGCCAAGCAGGTCGACGCCACCGCCCGGACCTGGGTGCTCAACGCCGGCCGCACGGAACTGGTCACCGAGTTCGGCATGGCCGCCGTCGGCCAGCCGATGCAGCAGCATCTGGTGAGCGAGCTGATCAAGCAATAGATGGTGTGTCGAGGCCAATGGCTCGCGCCGCCGCAGGGTCGAGGAAACTCACGGTGGGCCGGCCGTTCTCGGCGCCGATCACGGCGGTCACGCCGAAGACGGACTCGATGAGATCCCGCGTAAGCACGGACTGCGGCCCACCGTCCGCGACTACCCGCCCGCCGTGCAGAACGATGATCCGGTCGCAGAACATCGCCGCCAGATTGAGGTCGTGGAGTACCAGCACAGCCGTCGCGGGCGAAGACCGTACGAGGTCGAGGACCTCCAGCCGGTGCCGAATGTCGAGGTGATTCGTCGGTTCGTCGAGGATGAGCGCCGGCGTCTCCTGTGTGAAGGCGCGGGCGATCGAGCACCGTTGGCGCTCGCCGCCGGATAGTTCGCGCCAGCGGCGTCCGAGCAGGTGCTCGACGTTCGTCGATCTCGCGGCGGCGTCGATGATTTCCCGGTCCCGTGGCCCCGGTCCACGCCACGACGGGTGGTGGGGGATCCTCCCGAGCCCGATGATGTCCCGCACGGAGAGGTCCCAGGGCACTCCGCCGGATTGCTCCACGACGGCGAGCCTCTTGGCGACGTCGCGGCGGGGCAGCTTCGAAACGTCGTCGTCGCCAACTTTGGCGGTGCCGTCGTCGGGAGAGAGCAGTCCGGACAGGACCCTCATGAGCGTCGTCTTGCCGGATCCGTTGGGTCCGATGATGCCCACCTTCTCACCCGCTTCGGCGGTAATCGAGACGTCGTCGAGAATCGTCGCTCCTCCGGCGGACACCGTGATGTTCGCGCATCCGATGGCTACGGGGGCGTTCGTCATCGCGTGCTCTCCTTTCGCGAGGCGTGAAGCAAAACCGCAATGAACGCCGGCACGCCGATGATGGCGGTGAAGACGCCGACGGGAATCTCTTGTGGTGCGGCGATGGTGCGGGCCAATGCGTCGACCCAAACGAGCAGAATTGCGCCGACGACGACCGTCATCGGCAGCATTGTGCGGTGCACGGGGCCGACCAGAATTCGTGCGATGTGCGGAACGACGAGCCCGACGAAACCGATCGCTCCGGAGGATGCGACGAGCGTCGCCGTCACCGCCGCAGTGAGCGTGAGCAGGAGAAATCGCAGTTTCGCCACGTCGACGCCGAGGGTGGCGGCGGAATCTTCGCCGAAAGTGAAGGCATCCAGGTGAGCCGATCGCGCCATTGCGGCGATCGCGGCGACCCCGACGACGCAAGCGGCGATGAACACGTCCGCCCATGAGGTCGATGCCAGGGAACCGAGCATCCAGAACAGCACGCCGCGGGTCGTCTCCGCGTCGGCAGAAACCATGACGATCAGCGAGGTCAACGCGGAAAAGAGCTGGGTGGCGGCCACTCCGGCGAGTATGATTTTGTCCGTGGTGCCGCCCGCGAGACGGGCCAATCCGAGCATCATCGCGAAGGCGGCGACGCCCCCGATGAAGGCTCCGCCGGTCAACCCGACCGTGGCGACGCCGGCTCCGAGGACGATGACCGCGACGGCGCCGACCGACGCCCCCGAACTGATGCCGAGGATGTACGGATCGGCCAGTGGATTGCGCAACAGGGATTGAAGCAGCGCCCCGCAAAGCGCAAGCGCCGCGAGCAGCGCGCGCGGGACCCGGACCCTCCACACCGCCGCGGCCTGCAGCTCGGAAACCCCATCCGGCATCGAGCCGATTCCGAGGTGGTGGGCCACGACGCCCCATACCTGGCCGGACGTGACCGGCAAGGGCCCCAAGGTAATCGTGTACGACACTGACGCGAGCAACACGGCCAACAGCAACGCCGCGATTGCGATGGGCACCCAGGTGGCCTTCGCCGTGGGCGTGACCTTCAGCATCAACCGAGCAACCCGAATTCCGCGAGCTTCGCCGCGACCGTTTCGATGCCGTCGACCGTGCGGATGGACGGGTTCAGATCGGCGCCGGGAAGGGCGATGTAGCGCTTCTCCTTCACGGCCCGCAATTGCGAGGCCACGGGATGGGACTCGAGGAACTCGATCTTCGCCTTCGCGGATTCGGCGGTCTGGGACTTCCGGGTCAGGTCGCCGATGACCAGGACATCCGGGTCCTGGGCAGCGATCGCTTCCCAACCGATCTGGGGCCATTCCAGGTCCGAATCGGCGAAGGCGTTCTCGACGCCGAGTGCATCGGTGATGATCTGGGGAGCCCCGACCCCGCCCGCCATGTACGGCGCCTCGGAGTTCGCGAACCAAAATGCCGCAGTCGTACCGGGGGCGGCCTTGTGCGCCGATGCGGCCTTCACTCGGCTTTCCAGTTCGGTAATGAGGGCTTCGCCCGCTTCGACTTCGTCGAAAAGTACGCCGAGGTCCCGGACGTCCCGGTAGATCGCGTCCATCGACAGCTTATTCTCGCGGGCGCCGTCGCCATCGAAGTTGGCCTTGGAACACTCGGTCGACGCCAGGTACGCGGGCACACCGAGCTCGGCATACTGATCGAACGAGCCGGAACCGGTGTCATCGAGGGTGTTGTGGAAGGAGGCGGCGACGAAATCCGGTTCGGCGCCGAGGACAGTCTCGAACGACGGGTTGTCGTCGGAGAGTCTCGGAATGTCGGCGTTGGCCTCGGCGAGGTTTTCCCTCACCGGGTCGGTCCAGGTGCCGGTGCCGGCTACCCGATCGTCGAGACCCATGGACAAGAGGATCTCCGTGATGCCCTGGTTGAGAGCCACCGCGGATTCGATCGGCTCGTCGATCGTGATTTCTCGGCCGCAATTGGCCAGGGTAACGGGGTATGCCCCGGTCGTTTCGTGGGGTGCCGGCTTTCCGGCAGAGTCACCGACGTCGCCTGCGGAACAGGACGTCAACGCCAATGCAACCACTGCGAGTGCGCTGATGGTGCTCACCGGGGAGCGGAACGGGAAACGCGATGCAGTCACGTACGGACCTGCCTTTCGGTCGGGACCCTTTCGCGGGGTCCGGGGATGACCACCCCGGGGAATCACGCCGGGATGCGCCAGCGGGTATCCGGACTCGAGGCGAGTTTCGCCCCATACCGTTGCGCGACAGTCCCGGATTCGCACCGGGTTCCCCGCGGGGTAGTGACCCCGCAACGCTGGCTGGAAGTGAAGATAGCCTGTGCTTGCAGACGGCACTGCATCGGCCCTGATCCGGCGAGAGGAGCCAGCGTGCGGCGAACGGGTGTGCGAAGGTGGCCGGGCGCTTGTAGGCTGTGTTCATGGCCTTCGCAGCAGAACAACCGGTCGTCGCCCATTCCGAGTTCCGGCCCGTCGGGGAGATCGAGCGCGCCGGCGGCGACTTCGAGGTCATCAGCGACTTCGAACCGTCCGGCGACCAGCCCCAGGCCATCGCAGAGCTGTCCGAGCGCCTGACCCGGGGGGAGCGGGAAGTGGTGCTCATGGGCGCCACCGGCACCGGCAAGTCGGCGACGGCGGCGTGGCTGATCGAGAAGATGCAGCGGCCCACGCTGGTCATGGCACCGAACAAGACGCTGGCCGCCCAGCTGGCCAACGAACTGTCCTCGCTGCTGCCGAACAACGCCGTCGAGTACTTCGTCAGCTACTACGACTACTACCAACCCGAGGCGTACATCGCGCAGACGGACACCTTCATCGAGAAGGACTCGTCCATCAACGAAGACGTCGAGCGCCTGCGCCACTCCGCGACGTCGGCGCTGCTGTCGCGGCGCGACGTGGTCGTCGTCAGCTCCGTGTCCTGCATCTACGGCCTGGGTACCCCGCAGTCCTACCTCGACCGGTCGGCGATGCTGCGCACCGGCGAAGAAGTCGACCGCGACGAGTTCCTGCGCATGCTCGTCGACATCCAGTACGCCCGCAACGACATCGCCTTCACCCGCGGCACCTTCCGCGTCAAGGGCGACGTCGTCGACATCATCCCCGCCTACGAGGAACTGGCCGTGCGCGTCGAGTTCTTCGGCGACGAGATCGATTCCCTCTACTACCTCAATCCGGTGACGGGCGACGTCGTCAAGCAAGTCGAGGAACTCCGGATCTTCCCGGCGACCCACTATGTCGCGGGGCCGGAGCGCATGGAGCGCGCCATCGAGGAGATCAAGATGGAGCTGACCGAGCGGCTGGCGGATTTCGAGAATCGCGGCAAGCTGCTCGAGGCGCAGCGGCTGCGCATGCGCACCGAATACGACCTGGAGATGATCCAGCAGGTCGGGTTCTGCTCCGGCATCGAGAACTACTCGCGGCACATCGACGGGCGCGCGGCGGGGTCGGCGCCGGCGACGTTGATCGACTATTTCCCGGAGGACTTCCTCACCATCATCGACGAGTCGCACGTCACCGTGCCGCAGATCGGCGGCATGTTCGAGGGTGACGCGTCGCGCAAGCGCAACCTCGTCGAGTTCGGGTTCCGCCTGCCGTCGGCGCTGGACAACCGGCCGCTGACGTTCGACGAATTCGACGCGCGCGTCGGCCAGGTGGTGTTCATGTCGGCGACGCCGGGCCCGTACGAACTGGGGCAAACCGGGGGAGAAGTCGTCGAGCAGGTCATCCGCCCCACCGGTCTGGTGGACCCGAAGGTGGTGGTCAAGCCCACGCAGGGGCAGATCGACGACCTCATCCACGAGATCCGGTTGCGCGAGGAAAAGGGCGAGCGCGCGCTGGTGACCACCCTGACCAAGAAGATGGCAGAGGATCTCACCGACTACCTGCTGGAAAACGGCATCCGCGTCCGCTACATGCACTCCGACGTGGACACCCTCAAGCGCGTCGAGCTGCTGCGCCAGCTGCGGCTGGGCGACTACGACGTGCTGGTGGGAATCAACCTGCTGCGCGAGGGCCTCGACCTGCCGGAAGTGTCGCTGGTCGCGATCCTCGACGCCGACAAGGAGGGGTTCCTGCGGTCGACGACGTCGCTGATCCAGACCATCGGCCGCGCGGCGCGAAACGTCTCCGGCGAGGTGCACATGTACGCCGACTCCATCACCGATTCGATGGCGCGGGCGATCGAGGAAACCGAGCGTCGCCGCGAAAAGCAGATCGCCTACAACACCGAGCACGGCATCGATCCGCAGCCGCTTCGCAAGAAGATCGCCGACATCCTCGATCAGGTCCACGAGAATCAGGCCGAAGGCGGCGATGGGGTGGGCGGCGATGCGGCGGCGGTGGACGCGGTGCTGGCGGAGCGCGCGACCGTCGAGGGCATGCCCAAGGCGCAGCTGCAGAAGCTCATCGACGACATGACCGCTCAAATGGGTGCCGCAGCGCGCGAATTGAAATTCGAGCTCGCCGGGCGGCTGCGCGACGAGATCTACGACTTGAAGAAGGAGCTGCGCGGAATGGAGGAGGCGGGGCTGGAGTAGCGGGGACCGAAGCGGTGGACGCGACGGTGCCCGGGACCGTGCCTTGGACCGTGCCTTGGAGGGTGCTCGGGACCGTGCCCGTGGTGGGCGGCATCTTTCCCGGCAAACGGGGTTAGTGACGGGGGATACTTTTCTGCGCCCTTGAGATGCGCGTCACAATTGGCCGCATCCGTGATGACATGCGAAGATGTTGATTTTTCAGTGAATCGTCATTCGCACTTGCATGGAAACCCCCGGTCGAACCCCCTCGGATTTTGCTAGGGTTGGGCGAACATTAATCACAACCGAGCTTTGCGGAAGGCAGTTTTCATGAGCGCTTACCAGACCATCGTCGTCGGCACCGACGGCTCGAAGTCCTCGCTTCTGGCAGTGGAGCGCGCCGCGGCGATTGCGGCCGCGTTCGATGCGACCCTGGTCATCGGCTGCGCGTACTACGAGAACCAGGACGCCGCCTCCTCCACGCTGCGCCAGGACTCCGTCCAGGTCCTCGGCGACGATCCCGCCCAGCAGAACCTCGACACCGCCAAGGCCGCCGCCGAGGCCGCCGGCGCCACCAAGGTCGAGACCGAGATCAAGGCCGGTTCCCCGGTGGAGGCCCTCATGGCACTGGTCAACGACCGCAAGGCCGACCTCCTCGTCGTGGGCAACCGCGGCATCAACTCCCTGACCGGCCGTCTGCTGGGCTCGGTGCCGGCCGACGTCGCGCGCCAGTCCGACTGCGACGTGATGATCGTCCACACCGTCGCGTAACGCTCTCGCCGTTTCCGCCGCTTCTGCGGCGCAGTCGCCGAACCCCGCCGTCCATCCGTGGCCGGCGGGGTTTTCTCGTGCCGTGACTCAGCCCGCCGGGGCGATGTCCGGCAGCGACTCCGGCTGGGCGTCGGCGACGACGGTGAGGCCCTGCGTGGCGCGGGTCAGCGCCACGTAGAGATCCTGCAGGCCCTGGGGCGACTCGGCGACGATGGCGTCGGGGTCGACGAGGATGACCTCGTCGAATTCCAGCCCCTTCGCGTCGACGACGTCGTGGACGGAGACGTCGGCGTCGTCAAGCAAGCCCGTGACCTCCCCGAGCCGTGCCGCCGGGGCGATGACCGCGATGAGGCGCGAATCGCCGGACTGGCCGCGGGCAATGTCCACCGCACGGCCGATCGCGTCCACGCGCACGGGCGCGCGGCCGGTCGAGCGGATCGAACGCGGCGGCTCCGCCTCCGGCGCGATGTGGGCGAGGACATCTGCCGCGACGTCCATGATCTCCGCGGGCGTGCGGTAGTTGATGGTCAGGCGGTGCAGCCGCCAGCGGTCGCCGATGATCGGGTCCAGTGCGCCGGCCCAGCTCTCCGCGCCGGCGGGCGAGCCGGTCTGGGCGATGTCGCCGACGATGGTCATCCAGCCGTTGGGCGAGCGGCGGCGCACCATCCGCCACGCCATGGCGGACAGCTCCTGGGCCTCGTCGACGATGACGTGGCCGTAGGTCCACTCGCGATCCCCGGCGGCGCGGTCGGCGGTGCTGCGCACGTCGCGGTCGCGGTGGCGCTCGGCCAGCGCCTCGGCGTCGATGAGGTCGTAGGCCATGAGGATCTCGGCGTCGGAGCCGTCGTCGAGCTCCTGCTGGGCAGAGCCGGTGAGGATGTCCAACGCGTCTTGCGCGTCGGCGATCTGCTCACGCCACCATTCGCGCTCGTCGCCGACGTCGGCGACGTCGCCGAGGAGCTCCGCCAACTCGTCGAGAAGCGGTGGGTCCGACGGGCCCATCGGGGTGCCGGCCGGCCGTAGCAGGGCCGCGCGGGTGGCGTCGTCGTACTCGGCGGCGGCGGAGGCGATGCGGTCCTCGGACTCGAGCAGATCCGTGAGCAGCTCCTCCGGCGTCAGCTCCGGCCACATGTCGTCGAGGACGCCGGAAATGACGGCGTCGTCGTCGAGTTCGTCGCGCAGGTCCGCGACATCGGTCGTGGACAGCAGATTCTCGCCGCCCAGCGGGTCGGCGCCGATGCGGTCGGCGAGCAGGCGGGCCAGCGACTCCACCAGATGCTCGCGGAACAGCGGGCGCGCCAGATTGTGCGGCTTGCGGGAACGCCGGGCTCGCGTGCGGGCGGCGCGGACCATGGTCGGGGTGATGGCCAACTCGATGCCGTCGAAGGTGACGGTTTCCGCCTCTGCCAGGTCGGGCTGCCGGTCGCGCACGGCCTGGCGGAGGATGTGCGTCATCTCCTCCGAACCCTTGACCTCGCGGGTGGCCAGGGACTCCTCGCCGGTGCCGGACACGCCGGGGTAGAGGTCCGCGATGGTGCGCAGCACCACGCCGGTTTCGCCGAGGCTGGGCAGCACCCGCGAGATGTACTCCAGGAACGTGGTGTTGGGGCCGAGGATGAGCACGCCGGTCTTCGCCAGCTGGTCGCGGTGGGTGTACAGCAGCCAGGCGACGCGGTGCAGCGCGACGGCCGTCTTGCCGGTGCCCGGGCCGCCCTGCACGACCATCGCGCCGCGGCCGGCGTCGCGGATGATCAGGTCCTGCTCGCGCTGGATCGTTTCCACGATGCCGCGCATGTGGCCGGTGCGGGCGGAGTCGATGACCTCGCGCAGCACGGCCTCGCCGCCGACGCCGTCCTCGATGCTCGCTTCGGCACCGGCACCGGCACCGGCACCGTCGGCACCGGCGCCTGCGGTCGCGTCGTCCCCGGTCAGTCGCTCGTCGTCGATGGCGCGGACCGTCCGCCCGCGGGTGCGCAGGTGGCGGCGCAACGTCACGCCCTCGGGGTGCGCGGTGGTGGCCAGGTAGAACGGCCGGGCCTGCGGGGCGCGCCAGTCCATCAGCAGCGAGCGGTAGTCGTCGTCGGCGTCGGAAAGCCCCATGCGGCCGATGTAGCGCCGGTCCAGCCCGGGGGCGCCGGGGACGGGGTTGTCCGGTTCATCGTCGGCGATGTCGATGCGCCCGAACACCAGGCCCACCTCGGCGTGCCGGTAGCGCTCCAGGTTCGTCTGCAGCCGGTGGTACTCCACTTCGCGTTCGACGCGGGCCTGCGGCTCCGGGTCGTCGTCGAGCATCACCTTCCGCAGCGATTCCTGGTCGCGGCGCCGCGCGGCGTCGAGGTGCGCGTACACCTCGTCCAGATGGTCCTGCTCGGCGGGCAGATCCGGGTGCGGCACGTGCGCTCCAATCATCTTGGCTCTCGGTGGCGGGAAGGAAACAGTTTACGGCACGGGGTTTCCCGCCCGGCCACCGCCGCGTGACGACGGGCCGATGTCACCGCGGGCGCCCGCACCCGTCGGGCACGGCCCGGAAACGCACCGCGGCCCCGTCACCGGGGTGCCGGTGGCGGGGCCGCATGACTGTGCGGGCGGGCGTGGCCTACTTGAAGTTCTTGCGGGCCTTCTTGAGCTGCTTGCGCGCCTGCTTGCGGGACTTCTTCGTTTCCTTGGCCGCGGTGTCGGCGACGTCGGCGAAGTTGTCGCGGGCGGTGTCGGCGGCCTCGGCCAGCGACTCGCGGGCGGTTTCGGCGGCGCCGACCAGGGTGTCGCGGGCGTCCTCGGCGAAGGAGGCCAGCGAATCCTTCCAGTCGTCCTTGTTGTCGGCGACGTAGTCCTCGGCGCGGTGGTACGCGACGGCGGTCTTGTCCTGCAGGTCGGCGCCGGCGACCTGGGCCTTCTCGGCCCACTCGGCGGCGGTGCCCTTGAGCTCTTCGGCACGCTTCTCGGCCTCCGACTTGGTCGGCAGCGCCTTCTGCACCTTCTTGTTCACCTGCTTGCCGGCGTGCTCGGCGCGCCAGGCCAGACCCGGGCGGCCGGCGGTGTCGGCGGTGGCCAGGAACAGGCCGCCGAGCAGCGCGACGTCGGTGAGGAAGCCGGTCTTGCGGGCCTTGCGCTCCTTCGGGTCCTGGGTCTCCCAGAACGAGTGGCGGGCCAGGGCCGTGGGCACCTGCACGACGGCCAGGGCGGTCGCGGCGACGCGGGGGGCCTTGCCCAGTGCGTACAGGGCGCCGGCGGCGACCTTGGTGCCGGCGACGATCTGCACGGACGTCTGCGGGTTGCTGGGCAGGAAAGAGACGTACTGGGCGGGCACGACGGTGCGGAGTCGCTTGGTCACCTCGCGGGCGCCTTCGACGTGGTCCTTCTGGTTCATCAGGGTGTCCACGCCATCGGCGACGAAGACCGAGGCGAGCATCGGACGGGCGAGCTTGCGGATCATTTTTGAGGTCATCTCCTGTTTGTCGTGTGTCTCGACTGCGGGCGGGGGCCGGTCGGCGGTCATGTCGAATCCGCGCGAGCCTGCTGCGGTGCCCTATGTATCGATCTTACGCGGGGTTGTACCGGGTGTCCGGGGTTTACCAGCCGCGGTTGCGCCATTCCTCCAGGTGCGGTCGCTCAGCGCCCACGGTCGTATCCGAACCGTGACCGGGATGGACCGTGGCGTCGTCGGGGTACGCGTCGAAAATGCGCTCTTCGACGTCGTGGAGCAACTGGGCGAAGTTCTCCTGGTTCGCGGTTTTGCCCACCCCTCCGGGGAAGAGGGAATCGCCGACGAAAAGGTGGATCGGGGCGTCGTCGGCGGGGGATTCCGCATTGGCGGGCTCGCCGGCGTCGAGGCCCAGGCCCACGCCGCCGCGGGTGTGGCCGCGCAGGATGAAGGACACCAGCGTCGCCCCGTCGCCGAAGGTGACGGTGTCGCCCTGGTCCAGCAGGCGGTCGGCCGGGACCTCGATGTCGGGCGCATCGAGGGAGGAGGTGAGGTGCTCGGCGCCCCACGCCTCGACCAGTTCCGCGAGCGCCTGCACGTGATCGCCGTGGGAATGGGTGGTGACGATGGTGGTCACCGTCGCCCCGGCCGCGTCGGCGAGCGCCTTCAGGTGGTCGGCTTCGTCGCAGGCGTCGATGAGCAGCGAACGCTCGGGGGCCCTGGTGTCCACGAGGAGATGGCAGTTGTTGTCCATCTCGCCGACGGAGGTCTTGTACACGTCGATGGCGCCGACGCGCACGCGCTGGACTTCGTGGCGGGAGAGGTCTCCGGTGTAGTCGTCGTTGATGGTGACGTCGTGTGCGGTCATGGCCGCCAGGGTAGCGGGGGTCGGCGGTTCCCGCCGGGTTTCTTTCGAACGGATGTATGAGTGATGTATCATCGCGGAGGATCAGTCCGACTAGGAAAGGTGCGCACGTTGGCCGAACGGCTCATCGTCCGTGGTGCCCGGGAGCACAATCTCAAGGGCGTCGACATCGACCTCCCCCGCGACAAGATGGTGGTGTTCACCGGTTTGTCGGGGTCGGGCAAGTCGTCGCTGGCGTTCGACACCATCTTCGCGGAGGGGCAGCGCCGTTACGTCGAGTCGCTGAGCTCCTATGCCCGCATGTTCCTGGGGCAGATGGAAAAGCCCGAGGTCGAGTTGATCGAGGGCCTGTCGCCGGCGGTGTCCATCGACCAGAAGTCGACCAACCGGAACCCGCGGTCGACGGTCGGCACCATCACCGAGGTGTACGACTACCTGCGTCTCCTCTTCGCCCGCACCGGTACGGCGCATTGCCCGACCTGCGGCGAGGTCATTTCGTCGCAGACCCCGCAGCAGATCGTCGATCAGGTGCTGGAGATGCCGGAGGGCACCAAATTCCAGGTGCTGGCTCCGGTGGTGCGCACCCGCAAGGGCGAGTTCGTCGATCTCTTCGCCGAGTTGGCCGCCGAGGGGTATGCGCGCGTCGTCGTCGACGGCGAGATGCACCGCCTGACGGATCCGCCGACGCTGGAGAAGCAGGTCAAGCACGACATCGACGTCGTGGTGGACCGCCTGCAGGTCAAGGCGGCGCAGAAGCAGCGCCTGACCGATTCGGTGGAGACGGCGCTGCGCCTGGCCAATGGCGTGGTGGTCATCGATGCGGTCGGGCTTGACGACGATGACGAGAACCGGTTGCAGAGTTTTTCCGAGAACATCTCGTGCCCCAACGGGCACCGGATCGACATCGAGGAACTCGAGCCGCGGTCGTTTTCGTTCAACTCCCCGTACGGCGCCTGCCCGGCCTGCGATGGCCTGGGCACGAAGCTGGAGGTCGACGAGGATCTGATCATCCCGGATCCGTCGAAGCCGGTGACCGAGGCGATCGGGCCGTGGAACCGGACCCTGAACAAGAAGTACTTCGAGAAGCTGGTCACGGGGTTGGCCGATGCGATGGGCTTCGATCCGTCGACGCCGCTGCAGGATTTGACGAAGGCGCAGCACAAGGCGCTGATGCACGGGTCGAAGCACAAGATCAGCGTGCGGTACCGCAACCGTTACGGCCGCACCCGTGAGTACACGGCGCCGTTCGAGGGCGTCATGCCGTACCTGCACCGGAAGCTGGAGCAGGCGGACAGCGAGTCGCAGAAGGAGCGCTACCAGGGTTACATGCGCGAGGTGCCGTGCAGCACGTGCGGCGGCACCCGTCTGCGCCCGGAGATCCTGTCGGTGACGCTTGCGGCGGAGGGTTTCGGCGAGAAGTCGATCGCGGGTCTGACGGCGCTGTCGGTCGCGGATTGTTCGGCGTTCCTCGATTCGCTGACCCTGGGCAAACGCGAGGAGATGATCGCCGGCCGCGTGCTGCGCGAGGTGCAGGCGCGCCTGCGTTTCCTGCTCGACGTCGGGCTGGATTATCTGTCGCTGGAACGGTCGGCGGGAACGCTGTCCGGTGGCGAGGCGCAGCGCATCCGATTGGCCACCCAGATCGGCTCGGGTCTGGCGGGCGTCCTGTACGTCCTCGACGAGCCGTCGATCGGCCTGCACCAGCGCGACAACCACCGGTTGATCCAGACGCTGAAAAAGCTGCGCGATCTGGGCAACACGCTCATCGTCGTCGAGCATGACGAGGACACGATCCGGGAAGGCGATTGGCTGGTCGACATCGGCCCGCGCGCCGGCGAGTACGGCGGCGAGATCGTCTACTCGGGTGAGCCGATGGGCATCTTCGATGCGGAGGGGTCGATCACGGGCGATTATCTGGCGGGCCGGCGGAAGATCCTCCCGCCGGAGAAGCGCCGCCCGGTCGACTTCGACCGGTTGGTCACCGTCCGCGGTGCCCGGGAGAACAACCTGAAGAACGTCGACGTCAACTTTCCGCTGGGGCTGTTGACCTGCGTGACCGGCGTGTCCGGTTCGGGCAAGTCGACGTTGGTCAACGAGATCCTGGCCAAGGTGATGTCGAACGAGCTCAACGGCGCCCGCCAGGTGCCGGGGCGCCATACCCGCGTGGAGGGCTTGGATCAGCTGGACAAGCTGGTGCAGGTCGACCAGTCGCCGATCGGCCGCACGCCGCGGTCGAATCCGGCGACGTACACGGGCGTGTTCGACAAGATCCGGAACCTGTTCGCCGATACGCAGGAGGCGAAGGTGCGCGGCTACAAGCCGGGCCGCTTCAGCTTCAACGTCAAGGGCGGCCGGTGCGAGGCGTGCAAGGGCGACGGCACGTTGAAGATCGAGATGAACTTCCTGCCCGACGTCTACGTGCCCTGCGAGGTGTGCGACGGGGCCCGGTACAACCGCGAGACCCTCGAGGTGCTGTACAAGGGAAAGACCATCGCCGAGGTCCTGGACATGCCGATTTCGGAGGCCGCGGAGTTCTTCGAGCCGATCCAGTCCATCGCCCGGTACCTGAACACCCTCGTCGACGTCGGCTTGGGCTACGTGCGTCTGGGCCAGGCGGCGACGACGCTGTCGGGTGGCGAGGCGCAGCGCGTGAAGCTGGCGGCGGAGCTGCAGAAGCGCTCCAATGGCCGCACGGTGTACATCCTCGACGAGCCGACGACGGGCCTGCACTTCGAGGACATCCGCAAGCTCATGCTCGTTTTGCAGGGGCTGGTGGACAAGGGCAACACCGTCATCGTCATCGAGCACAATCTCGACGTGATCAAGTCCGCGGACTGGATCATCGACATGGGGCCCGAGGGTGGCGCCGGCGGCGGCACCGTGGTCACGCAGGGCACCCCGGAGGACGTCGTCGAGGTCGAGGCGTCGCACACGGGGCAGTACCTCAAGCCGTTGCTCCAGCTCCAGGGTTAGAGCGAGGAGTCGAAGGCGGCGAGGCCAGGGCTGCGCGGCTAGGGCTGCGCGACCCGGGCTGCG
>DHCFI07803__coassemble_1512_pt1 | contig 16286 bp, 20 predicted proteins | sample DHCFI07803__metabat2_low_PE_024 | metagenome-assembled genome bin DHCFI07803 | reverse complement strand
CGGGAGAGGAGGAAGAATCAGGGGCAGGGGGACGACCGGGAACACGGGGAGGGGCGAGCGTAGGGGGGACGACCGGTAATCGGAGGAAGTCCGAGCTCAAGGGGACGGCCGACCGCAGGGGGGGCGGCCGGAACACGGGGCATGGCGGAAGCCTGCGCCCGCGCCACCTGATACCGCGGTATGACCGGTGGGCTCGAATTGCTCCGCCGAAACCATCCCGTGGGGCGATTTGATTCACCGCCGTTCCGACGAGCATGAAGTCATGTTCGAAATCAAGAATCTGACCAAGTCCTATGGCCGGCACCGCGTCGTCGAGGACCTCACCTTCGATGTCCCCGACGGCACCGTGACCGGTTTCCTCGGCCCCAACGGATCCGGCAAGTCCACGACCATGCGCTGCATGCTCGGCCTGGACAAGATCGACCGCGGAGAAGCCCTCGTCGACGGCCGCCCGCTGGCCGGCTACCGCGCACCCGCCCGCATCGTCGGCGCGATGCTCGACGCCGGGTGGATGAACCCAAAGCTCACCGCCCGCGGCCACCTGATCGCCGTCGCCCGCGGCGCCGCCATCGACGCCGCCCGCGTCGACGAATGCCTTGCCCTCGTCGGCCTCGAATCGGTCGCCGGCAAGCGCATCGGCGGCTTCTCCCTGGGCATGAAGCAGCGTCTCGGTCTCGCCACCGCGATGCTCGGCAACCCGGCGCATCTCGTCCTCGACGAACCCGTCAATGGCCTCGACCCCGACGGCATCCGCTGGATCCGCCGCACCATCCGCGGGTTCGCCGACGAAGGCCGCTCGGTCCTGGTCTCCTCCCACCTGCTGTCCGAGATGGAGGTCACCGCCGACCGGCTGGTGATCATCGGCAAGGGCCGCCTGATCGGTGAATGGGACAAGGCCGAGCTTCTCGACGGCCACGCCAACCTCGAAGAGGCCTACTGGTCCGTCGCATCCGAGCACGCCGAATACGGCAGCCGCGGCGAATACGGCACCCCGGCCGTGGCATAAAACGACGACGCATCAACATCCGACCGAGCGAGCAACCTCAGGAGAACACGACATGACCACCGCGCCGAACAGCCAATCCACTGCCGACAACCAAGCCACGGGCACAACGCACTCCATGGCGGCTCCCCACTCAACATCCGACACCCAATCCACGGCCACCGCCGATGGAAACCGCCCGACCCCCACGTTCGCGGCTTCGGGCGGCCCCGTCCCAGGATTCGTCGACCTGCTGCGCTCCGAGCTCGGCCGCCTGATCAACCTGCGGTCGACGTGGTTCTACGCGGTGGCGATCCTCGCGTTCATCGTCGGCCTCCCCGTGATGATGTGGGCCGTCACCCAGGGCGGCCCCGCCGAATTCAGGTACGAACCGAACTTCGCCCAGGTTCTCATCGGCAACGACATGGCGGTGCTCATCGCGATCATCTTCGCCGCCGCCGGGTCGTCGTCGGAGATCTCGGGACGCAGGGTGGCGTTCGGCTACCTCTCGTCGAACAGCCGCACCGGGGTGCACGTCGCCCGGATGTGCGCCCAGGTGCTGATCGTCGCCGCGATCCTGCTCATCGGGTTCGTCGCCGCAGCCGGTTTCCTCGCCGTCGTCGGCGCACTGATCCCGGAGGGCCCCGGGCTCGCGTTCACCATGATCGGCCTCGCCCTGCTCTGGACCGCCATCGGCTCGGCCGTCGGCATGCTCATCCCCTTCACCGCCGCAGCCGTCGGCGTGCCGCTGGCCTGGATGCTGGTGGTGGAAGTCGGGGTGAGCAGCGTGCCGCTCGAGTTCCTGCAGACCCTGACCAAGTACCTGCCGTGGATCTCCACCCGGCAGCTCAGCGACATGATGGACATCGGCGTATCCGACCTCCAGGCCGGCGTCGTGCTGGCCGCCTGGTCGATCGCGGTCATCGGCGCCGGCCTCGTCCTCGCCCGCCGCCGCGACGTGAAGTAGCCGCGGCCGCCGCACGCCGAAGGCCCGCCTCCCACCCGGGACGCGGGCCTTTCGGGCGGGCCCTTCTTTCGGGCTTGACGACGGCCGCCGCCTACCCCAACGGCCGGGCCTTCTCGATCTCGGCGATGCGCGCCATGCGCTCGTCATCGCCGCTGCGCACGATGACCGCCGCACCGCCGACGGACCACGCCGCCAGCACAGATCGGATCCACTCGTCGGCGCTGGGGCCACCGGACCAACCACCGGAAATCACCCGGGCGCCGTCGTCCAGGCCGACCGCCCCCGCGACATCCTTGGCGCGGGCGCCGAGTTCCTCGGGCGTCGCACCGTCGAGAAGCACCTGCCCCGCCTCCGGCCCCATGCCGATGTACGCATCCGGATGCAGCCGTACCTCCGGTCCGAAATCGACCACGCCCGGCGGAATCTCGCCGCCGGTTTCCACGACGCCGCGGCCGAAGACGTCATCGGTCACCGCCGCCAGGTACGCGTCGGGAAACTTCTCCTCCCACTCCGACAGCTTCCCGACGCTGGTGAACACCACCAACGGGTCCTCGTCGCTGAGCTCGATGCCCGCCCGCTCGGCACCGACGACGATGCACGCGGCCTGCCAAATCGGCGGCAGATCGATCCAGGCGGAATCCCCGGGGTCGAGGTCGAATTCGTGGTGAAGCATGTTCGCGATCTTCGAGGCCCAGTTGTCCAGCGTGATGGCGCTCAGATCGGTGCGGCCACCGGTGGTTTCGTCGTAACAGGTCAGGCGGGGGACGGAAGGGTCGGCGGCGAGGAGTTCCTTGAGCAGTTCCACGACACCCCAGGGTAGCGGCGAACGCGATCCTGGCGGCGGGGTCGAGGGGAGAGTGGGGAGTGGAGCCGGAGGCCGCGGTGCGGGGCGGCTGCAGCTACCCCAGCAGCACCGCAATGACGAGCACCACCGGCACGCAGGCCAACGTGGTCACCACCGCCGAATCGCGGGCCTGCACCGTGCCGCGGCCGAAGCGCGACGAGAAGGTGTAGACGTTCTGCGCGGTCGGCAGCGCGGCGATGACCACCGCCGCCAACAGCGCGTGGCCCTCCATGCCCAGCAGCACCGACGCGATGAACCACGCCGCCAGCGGCTGCCCGAGGTTCTTCAGCAGCGACGACACCAGAATCGCCCGCCTCGGCGCCGTGCCCTTGCGCAGCACCGTCGTGCCGTGCAGCCCGATGCCGAACGCCAGCAGCGCCATGGGCACGGCGGCTTGGCCGAGGAGGCCGATGGGGGAGGACAGGACCGTCGGCAAGCCATTCGGCAGCGCACCCGCCGCGAGGCCGAGGGCCGCGCCGACGAAGATCGGGTTCCGCAGCGGCGTCATCAGCGTGCGGCGGATGTCGAGCCTGCCGTGCCGGGACGTGAGCACGTCGAGGATGGTCAGGCAGATCGGCGCGTAGATCGCGATCTGGAAAATCAGCGCCGGCACGATCGCCGTCGCATCGTGGAGCACGGCCGTCGCGATGGGAATGCCCAAATTGGCGACGTTGTTGTAGCTCGCCGACATCGCGCCGACCACCCGCTCCGGACCCCGCTGCCCCACGAGGGGCTTTGCGACGAGGAAGTAGATCACCGCGATCGTCAGAGCCGAACCGGCCGCGACGACGAACGGCTCGCCCAACGCGGAGCCGGCGTCCGCCGTCGACAGGGTGTGCAGCAGCATGCACGGCATGGCCACCCAATAGACCACCATGTTCAGCGCGTAGCCGCCGTTCTTGCCCAGCACCCCGCCGCGGCCGGCGAGCCAGCCGATCGCGATGATCAGCGCCACCGAACCGAAGCCGGTGAGGATCTCCGTGAGATCGGGCATGGGGCGGCGCCTTTCGGATGGGGGTAGTGCGGGGAAGTGGTGTTGGGTCATGGGCGGGGCCGACCTCCGAGCATAAGAAAACGGACCCGGTCGCCTCCCATCGGGGAGGGGATCGGGTCCGTTTACGCTGTCATCGCATGTTCATCGTCATGCGGCCAGCGCTGGAATCAGCCTTGCGGCGGGTGTTCGATTGATCGGCTTCCCGCCGACCAGCCGATTTAGCGGCTGGTGAACGGCAGGAGGGCCATCTCGCGGGCGTTCTTGACCGCGGTGGCGACCTGGCGCTGCTGCTGCGGGGTCAGGCCGGTCACGCGACGGGAGCGGATCTTGCCCCGGTCGGAGATGAACTGACGAAGCAGGTTGATGTCCTTGTAGTCGACCTTCTCAACGCCGGCGGCCTTGAGCGGGTTCTTCTTCGGGCGGCGGGACTGCTCCATCCGCGCCTTCTTGTTGCTGTGGTTGCGCTTCATGTGAGTGTCTCCCTCTTACCAGCTGGACTTACGGACGCCCGGGAGCTCGCCACGGTGGGCCATCTCACGGACGCGGACGCGGGACAGGCCGAACTTGCGCAGGTAACCACGCGGGCGGCCGTCGGCGGCGTCACGGTTGCGGACGCGGACCGGGGAGGCGTCACGGGGCTGACGGTTCAGCTCGTACTGCGCCTCGGCGCGATCCTCGTCGGAGGTGTTCGGGGACTTGATGATGGCCTTGAGCTCAGCGCGACGCTCCGCATAGCGGGCGACGATCTCCTTGCGCTGCTCGTTCTTGGCGATCTTGGACTTCTTGGCCATGAGTTAGCGCTCCTCGCGGAATTCGACGTGCTTGCGGGCGATCGGATCGTACTTCTTCAGCGTGATGCGATCGGGGTTGTTCCGCTTGTTCTTCCGCGTGACGTACGTGTACCCCGTACCCGCGGTCGACTTCAGCTTGATGATGGGACGAATGTCATTACGTGCCATTTAGATCTTCTCCCCACGGGCGCGGATCTGCGCCACAACGGCGTCGATGCCGAGCTTGTCGATGGTCTTGAGACCCTTCGGGGACACCGTCAGAGTGATGGTGCGACCCTCGGAGGCGAGGTAGAACTTCTTGCGCTGCACGTTGGGGTTCCAACGGCGTGAGGTGCGCCGGTGCGAGTGGGAGACGGTCTTGCCGAAGCTCGGCTTCCGTCCCGTGACCTGGCAAATCGCCGACATGGGCTTTCCTTTGCTTCCTAGCCGCCCATCTGCCGGCAGCAACGCGCCGCACCGGGGCCAGAATCGCGGGTTCCCCTCCTGCTCGCGGTGCTTTCCGTGCGGGTCACGGTGGGCGGTTACGTGCGTGAACACTGCTTAGGTGCTCGGAGGGGAGTGCTCTTCTTCATCCGGGGCGCCGTCGTGCCAGGGCACTGGGCGTCAAACGAATAAACAGACAACAGCGAGGGTTTACCCTACAGGCCGGGTCCGCCGGATTCCTAATCGCCTGGGAGCGACCGTATTTGCCCCGGCCGTGGAACGCGTTTTTCCTTATGGGCGCCGCTGCGTGTAGGGTGCTAGAGGTTCATCGCCCTTGTCGTGGCGATGTTGCACGCATACGAACCCAACTCGGGCACGATCCGGGCCCGGTGCGATCCCATGATGCACGCCGCTCAACGCGTCGTAAAGCAAGGGGCCGCAACCCATGACGCCCGGAAGCGACCCGTAGTTCAATCCTGAGGGAATCGAAAGCATGAAGAAGGACATCCACCCCGACTACCACCCGGTGGTCTTCCAGGATGCGGGCACGGGCACTCAGTTCCTGACCCGTTCCACCGCAACTTCCGGCCGTACCGTCCAGTGGGAGGACGGCAATGAGTACCCGCTCATCGTCGTCGACGTGACCTCCGAGTCGCACCCGTTCTGGACCGGCGCCCAGCGCGTCATGGACACCGCGGGCCGCGTCGAGAAGTTCCAGCGTCGTTACGGCAACCGCGTTCCGCGCCGTACCAAGAAGAACTAAGAAGGAGGGTAAACCCACATGGCAGTCCCCAAGCGCCGCATGTCGCGGGCCAATACCCGCGCCCGTCGTTCCCAGTGGAAGGCCGACAATGTCGCCCTCCAGGAGGTCAAGATCGATGGCCAGGTGCACATGGTGCCCCGTCGCCTCGTGAAGGCCGCCCAGCTCGGCCTGGTCGACGTCAAGCAGTTCTAGTCGCCCGGCTTTCAGCTGGCACGGTCTTCATCGACCGAGTCTCTTGGCCGGCAACGGCCGCAACCGAAAGGCCCGCTTTCCCTCCGGGGGAGCGGGTCTTTCGGCGTTCCCGGGTTTTCGCGGGGCACTCTCAGCGCCGACTCAGCCGTTCACGGCACAATGGGGACATGAAGATTTTGGTGGTGGACGACGATCAGGCCGTGCGCGAATCCCTGCGGCGGTCGCTGACGTTCAACGGGTACACGATCGACCTCGCCGAAGACGGGGAGCAGGCGTTGGCGAAGATCTCGTCGGATCGCCCCGACCTGGCGATCCTCGACGTCATGATGCCCAAGCTCGACGGCCTGGACGTGTGCCGCCGGCTGCGCAGCGAGGGCGACGACTTGCCGGTGCTCATGCTCACCGCGCGCGATTCGGTGTCGGAGCGCGTGTCCGGGCTCGACGCCGGCGCCGACGACTACCTGCCCAAGCCCTTCGCGCTGGAGGAGCTGCTGGCCCGGGTGCGTTCGCTGCTGCGCCGTGCCGCGTTGGAGCCGACCACCAGCCAGGACCCGGTGACCCTGCAGTTCGAGGACCTCAGCCTCGACCCCGACACCCGCGAGGTGTTCCGCGGCGAGCGCGCCATCAGTCTGACGCGCACGGAGTTCGCCCTGCTGGAGTTGCTGATGAACAACCCGCGCCGCGTGCTGTCGCGCACGTCGATCCTCGAGGACGTGTGGGGCTACGACTTCCCGACCTCCGGCAACGCGCTGGAGGTGTACATCGGGTATCTGCGCCGCAAGACCGAGGCCGACGGCGAGTCGCGCCTCATCCACACCGTCCGCGGCGTCGGCTACGTCCTGCGGGAGACCGCGCCGTGATCCTGCGCCGCCATCGCGGCGCCGGGCAGTCCGCATCCGCGGATTCGCTTTCCGACGTCGACGGTAACGCGCCGGCCGCGGAGTTCCCCGACGGCGTCGGCCCCGACGACGGACGCTCCGGCGGCGCCACCGTGGTCGGGGCACCGGAGAAGCCGGGCCGGATCGGCCGGGCCGGCAAGAACGGCAAAACCGGCAAATCCGGGTGGGGTTCGAAGAAGGCCGGGCCGTCGCCAAGCGAGGACGAGGAATTCGACCGGGCCTTCAACTCCGGGTTCGGCCACCGGCTGTCGCTGCGCTGGCGGCTGACGCTGCTCACCGCGCTGATCGTGGCCGCCTCCGTGGGCCTGATGACGCTGGCGGCGTTCGTGACCGTGCAGGCGACGCTGTACCGCGAGGTCGACGACAACCTGAAGACGCAGGCCACGCAGCTGCTCAACTCGCCCTACGCGTCGGAGTTCGCCATCGAGCCGATCGTGACGGCGGATTCGCTGAAGATCCTCAACCCGGATCTCGACGCGATGTTCTTCGCCCGCGAAAGCGTCACCGGTCGTGGCGGCACCATCAACATCGGTGGCCCCGAATGGGCGGTGATCAGCGGAAACCGCATGGAATCGCTGCGCACGGACGAGTTCAGCAACAAGCGGATCTACGCCATCCACGACCCGTCGGGGGCGACGCTGGTGCTCGCGCACAGCCTCGAATCGACCAATGCCGTGCTGCGGTCGCTCGGCGGCGTGCTGTTCGTGATTTCGGCGATCGGCGTGTTCTTCGCCGCGGCGGCCGGCATCACCGTGGCCACCGCGGGCCTGCGCCAGGTGGCGCGGCTGCGCAGGGCCGCCGACCGCATCGCCGAAACCGACGAGCTGCGGCCGATCCCCGTGCACGGGCAGGACGAGCTGGCGCGGTTCACGCGAAGCTTCAACGAGATGCTGGCGGCGCTGCAGGCCTCGCGCATCAAACAGACCGAACTGGTCGCCGATGCCGGCCACGAGCTGAAGACCCCGCTGACGTCGCTGCGCACCAACGTGGAGCTGCTCATGATGGCATCGCGGTCGGGTGCGGCGATTTCCGCGAAGGACCGCGAGGAGCTCGAGGCCGACGTGATCGCCCAGATCGAGGAGCTGTCGACGCTGGTCGGCGACCTCGTGGACCTGGCGCGCGAGGACGGGCCGCAGCAGGTGATCGAGGAGGTCGACGTGGTCGACGTCATCGAGACCTCGCTGGAACGGGTCGAACGGCGCCGCCCGGACGTGACGTTCATTCTCAAGCTCAACGACTGGTTCCTGTACGGCGACCCGGCCGCGCTGGGACGTGCGGTGCTCAACCTCATGGACAACGCCGCGAAGTGGTCGCCGGAGGGTGGCACGGTGCGCATCAATCTGCGCCCGGTGTCGGAGGATCTGGTGGAGCTCACCGTCGCGGATTCCGGGCCGGGCATCCCGGAAGAGGACCGGGCCAAGGTGTTCGAGCGGTTCTACCGGGCAATCCAGTCCCGGTCGATGCCGGGCTCGGGGTTGGGGCTGGCGATCGTCAAGCAGGTCATCGCCCGCCATGGCGGCACCATCGCCGTGGAGGAGTCCGAGGACGGCGGCGCCCTGATGCGCGTGCGCATGCCGGGCTCCGCGCAGCGGTCCGCCGCGCCGGTCCTCGACGCGTAGGCCGCCGCCGCGGGGCACCCGGCGAGGCGGGCCCGAATCGGCGGAAATGCGAAGTTCGCCAAGTTCATGGACGCCACGCAGAAGGTTCTCAGCGTTCTGTCAGATCGGGGAGGCATGGTTACCTCCATGACGAACAACGATCCCCGGTGGAATTGGGGGACCGGCGGCGACGCCCGTCCCGAGCGCGACGACGCACAGTCTTCTCCATCGGGGCTTTCGGGTTATCCGGGCCATCCCGGGCAGCCCGGGCAATCCGGGCATTCGGGGCATCCGGGGCAGCCCGGCAATCCCGCTAACACCGGGCAGTTCGGCGCGGCCGGCGCGGCCGGCGCGGCCGGTGCAGCCGGTGCAGCCGGTTTCGGTGGCGGCCCCGCCGGTGCGACCGGTTTCGGTGGTGGCCCCGGCGCCCCTGCGGGCCCCGGCGGTCCGGGTGGCCACGGAGACCCGCGCGCCGAGCAGCAGGGCGGCGCGAAGAAGGCGAAGGGCCTCGGCGCGCTGGGCATCGCGGCGCTGATGCTGGGCTCCGCGGCGGTCGGCGGTGCGACGGGCGCGATCGTGACCAACGGTTCGTCGGGGTCTCCGGGGACGGAGGAATCGTCGAACGTCACCAATGCCCTCGAGGAGCCCGGTGCCGCGCGCGACGAGCCCGCGCCGGAGGGGTCGATCGAGGCCGCGGCGCAGGCGGCGTTGGACAGCGTGGTGTCCATTCAGGTGACCACGCCGCGCGGCGCGGGGTCCGGATCGGGGTCGATCCTGTCCTCCGACGGCCTGATCCTGACCAACCAGCACGTCGTCGCCGAAGCAAACCAGCCCGGGTCGCGGATGACCGTGCTGCTCAACGACGGCACGTCGCATCCGGCCGAGTACGTCGCCGGCCATGGCCCCAGCGACATTGCGGTGATCAAGGTCGCCGGCGTCAACGATCTGCGCCCGATCTCGCTGGGCGATTCGTCGAAGGTGGCGGTCGGCCAGGAAGTCGTGGCCGTCGGTTCGCCGCTCGGCCTGACGTCGACGGTGACGTCGGGCATCGTGTCGGCCCTCAACCGCCCCGTCGGGGTGTCCGGCGAGGGCGGCGAGTCCACCGTCATCGACGCGATCCAGACCGATGCCGCGATCAACCCGGGCAACTCCGGCGGCGCCCTGATCGACCTGGACGGCAACCTCATCGGCGTGCCCAGCGTCATCGCCTCCAACGGCGGTTCGGGCCAGCAGGCCGGCAGCATCGGCCTCGGTTTCGCCATCCCGGTCAATCAGGCCCGCCGCATCGCCGACGAGCTGATCGCCGAGGGGTCGGTGAAGATGCCGGCCATCAACGCGGCCATCGACACGCGGTCGTCTCTGCCGGGTGCGCTGGTCGGCGACGTCACGCCCGGGGGTGCGGCGGAGCGAGGGGGCTTGCGGGCCGGAGATTTGATCGTGAAAGTAGATGATCGCAGGGTCGACTCCGGTGTCGCTCTGATTGCCGCGATCAGGTCGCGGGCGGTCGGCGATACTGTCACACTGACCGTGACGGACGAAGAAGGGCGCGGCGAGCGCACCATCGACGTCACGCTGGAGGCCGCCGGGGAGTGATCCCGGGCGTCCACCGGAACGTGGCCGGAGCACGGCCGGATCTCCCCGCCCGGCGAAGGGCCGGGGCGGTCGTCGATTGCCCGCGAGGGCAGGCCCATGAGGGCATTGGAACGCGAGAAGGATTGTGCGACATGGGTGAATTGGAGAACGGCGTCCAGGGCGTGCAGTACGGCGATGACGTGCTGGCCCCCGACTTGGAGCCGGACGAGGGCAACCTCGAGGCCATCGAGCGGGAGATCGCGGTGGCGGCCCAGACCCGCCGTGCGCTGGTCGTCCTGGTGGGCGATCGCGCAGCGGAGGACGAGCGCACCGGCGAGCTGATGGTCGAGTTGCTGGAGGAGGACGGTTACCGCGTCGATGCGGTGGTCGCGTCCCCGTCGGAGAAGCGCCAGGTGCGCAAGGCCCTGGAGACCGCCGTCGTCGGTGGCGCGGATCTGGTGGTCACGGTCGGTGGCGTGGGCGTCAGCCCGCGTGACCTGGTGCCGGAGGCGACCCGAAAGGTACTGGACCGTCGTTTGTCCGGCATCGAGCAGGCGTTGCGCGCGTCGGGGCTCGCGGCCGGTTCGACGGAGGCCGGGCTGTCGCGGGGCTTGGCCGGCGTGTCGGGTTCGACCGTGGTGGTCAACCTCGCCGACAGCCGCGCGGCCGTGCGCGACGGCATGGCGACGCTGGGGCCGCTGGTGTCCCACGTCATCGAGGATCTCGGCAGGTGGCGGGTGTGACCGCCTCCGGGGGGACGCCGTCCGGCGGGGCGGCTACCGGGCCGGGGGAGCCCGAGGATCATGAGCGGGCCGGGCGGTCCGGCGAGGGCGCTGCGTCACGACGCCGACGGCCCCGCCGTCGGGCCGGTGCCGCACCGGCGACGTTCGCGCGGAAGAAGTCGAGGCCGGACATGGGAAACCCCCCACCGGAATCCCCGGAAGACGTCCGGGATTTCGATGAGGGGTTCTGGCGCGACGAGATGCCGCCGCACTGGGGCTGAAATCTTTGCCCTATGTCGGGTCCGCGTGATGCGGGCCCGTTTTCACGTGGGTCGATCAGGTGGCCCGTGCATGGTGCCGAGCAAGCGTGCGCCCGGCATCCGCGTCGCGGCTCCGCTGGGAAGGGACCGTGACGCTTCGCGTCTTAGGCGCGGTGGGCGCCACCGTCGTTGCGGCCGTCGAGCAGGTCGCCGTCGACGTTCTTGTTCAGGGCGGCGTCCGGGGTGCCGTTCTGCTGCGCGAGCAGGTCGCGGATCTCGGTGAGCAGGTCGGCCTCGGTGACCTCGGTCTCGGCCGGGGTCTCCAGCTTGGCCTCGCGCAGCTGGTTGAACTTGTTCATCGGGGCGACGATGACGAAGTAGACCACGGCGGCGACGAGCAGGAAGTTGATGGCGGCCGAGATGACGGAGCCGAAGTCCAGGAAGGTGGACGGGTTGTCCGACAGGATGCGGAAGCCGAGGCCGTCGGCCGCGTTGGTGCCGCCGATGGAGTTGATCAGCGGCTGCATGAGGTTGTCGGTGAAGGCGGTCACGATGGACGTGAACGCGGCGCCGATGACGACACCGACCGCGAGGTCGATGACGTTGCCGCGCATGATGAATTCTTTGAAGCCCGAGAGCATAGTGTTTTCCCTTCGTAGCGGAAGCTTGACGGAACACAACATAATCGGTCATCACCGGAAATGCATCCCCCTGGGGTGAACGTCACATCCGGAGGGGGATTTTACCTCCGGTGACCAGTGCGTTTCCCGGTCGTGCGGGGCGCATTATTGAACATGGTGGCCAATATCCGGGGTTGTGTTTCGTTGCCCGGTTTGCCCGATTGATTTGCGGATGCCCGTTTGGGCATCGTCTGTCCAGGTCGTCGAGGATGACGTTGGCTTCATATGTGTAACGCTTTGTTGACATAGGCCGGAGTTGGTCGGGCGTCCGACCATTTTGGGGCCGCCCAAGTCCCGATCGGGTTCGGGGGTGGCCGGGTCACCGGGACAGGACCAGCGTCAATGGCAGGTCCAGTCCCGCCGACGCCACGGTGGCCGCCGCTCCTGGCGGCAGCGCGAGGAGAACGACGCCGTCGTCGTCGGCGAGCACGACCCGCGCCCCATTGGCCACCGGTCGCGCCGACCCCGCCTCCGGCCCGGGGGCCAGCACGTCGACGACGTCGCCCGTGCGCAGCATCGGCGTCAGCCCCGAGTCTCGCGGCGCGACGGCGACGATGTGGGCGTCGGCGGTGCCGGTGAGGGATTCCGCGAGGGCCATGCCCGCGAACCTCGGTTCCGTGAGCACCTCGCCGCGGGTGAGCGGCCCCGCGGGAAGTTTGCCGATCGCATCTTCGGCCCGCAGGATCGCCTGGTCGGGCAGGTGGTCGTCGGGAAGGGGGACCTCGGTGACGTCCCCGTCACCGACCGGGGCGCCGGGCGCCACGTCGCGGGCGGCGACGACGGCCACGGTGGTTCCGGCGTCGGTTCCGAGCGCATCCTGCGCGGCCACCAGCATCGCCGCCGTCGCCAAAGCGAGCGCGACCGCTTGGCGACGCCGCCGCGGCGGAAACCGCCGTGGCCGGCGATTGCCCGCCGTGTCGGTCGCGCCCCGCCCCTCTCGTCCGTGGCCCTCCCTTTCGAGTCCTCCGCCGATCCTCGTCCCCATGTTCCGCCCCCGTCCTCCCCGCAACTTTTCCGTCACTTCATTGGACGCGCCCGGCGGGGGTTCGGTTCCGTCGAATTTTCGGCGGGTGCACTCCTCGGTGTACGCGGTTCGGGTTCGGCCACTTCATCGGCGGTGATGACCGCATCCACGGGCAGGTCGTGGGCGTCGTGCGGCACGTCGTCGACCAGTTCGCCGGGGTGCAGGATCACCGCCACCAGGCCCGTCGCGTGGGCGAGGCTGCGGTCGTAGTAGCCGGCCCCGCGGCCCATCCGCATGCCGGATCGGTTGGCGGCGACCCCGGGCACGACGATGATCTCCGCTTCGGCGATGGCCTCCGGCGCCAGTCTGGTGCCCGTGGGTTCCGGCAGGCCGTACTTGCCCGGCTCCAGCGAGCCCGCCGCGTATTCCGCCCATTGCAGAGCCGCCGGCGGCCCGGGAGGGCAGACGGGAAGAAGGAGCCGGATCGGCGGCATCCCGTCGATCCGCGCCAAGGCGGAGAGGAAGGCATCGGGGGTCAACGACGTCGCCCCGGGCTCGACGTCGACGGGCACGTGCGCGGCGATGGTCACCGGGCGCGGCTCCCGCGAGGTTCCCGGTGCCGCACGCGTCTCCGCATCCGCCAGTGCGTCCGCCTCTGCCTCCATCGCTGCACCCGCCTCGGCACCCGTCTCGATCCGCGACGCGACCCAGCGGACCAGGCGTTCGGCGAGGCGGGCATCGTCCGCGGACCGCAGCGCCGGGTCGGAGGCGTTGCGGGCGGCGAGCAGCGACCGTCGCAAAGCAACCTTCGGCGAGTCCAGCGAACCCCGCCCCGAACTGCGGTGTCGTGCCGTCTCGAGCCCCTTCTCCATGTGCGCGACACTACCGCCTGGCCTCCCGGGACGTGGCCGCGACAGTCGGTAGGGTGGCCGCATGACCACTCCGCACGACGCCCTCGACAACGCCGGAAGCGACGCCACCGGACGTGATGCCGCACGCACGGTGATCGTCCCCGCCGCCGGCATGGGCACGAGGTTCCTGCCGGCCACGAAGACGGTGCCGAAGGAACTGCTGCCCGTGGTGGACACGCCCGGCATCGAGATGATCGCCGAGGAAGCCGCCGCCGCCGGCGCCTCCCGCCTGGCCGTGGTCACCGCGCCGAGCAAGGACGGCGTGCTGGGGCACTTCAAGCCCCGCCCCGACCTGGAGGAGACGCTGCGCGAGCGCGGCAAGGACGACATCGCCGACAAGGTCAACCGCGCCCCCGAGGTCATCGCCGTCGAAGGCGTGGTCCAGGAAAAGCCCCTGGGGCTGGGGCATGCGGTGCTGGTCGCCGAGGAGCTTCTCGACGACGACGAAGAGGCCGTGGCCGTCATGCTTCCCGACGACCTGGTGCTGCCCCTCGGCGTGATGGAGCGGATGGCCGCCGTGCGCGCCGAATACGGCGGATCCGTGCTGTGCGCGCTGGAGCTGCCGCGCGAGGACGTGTTCAACTACGGCGTCTTCGACATCGAGGAGCCGGAGGAGGGCGCCGACGGCACCACCGCAGCGGACGTCAAGCGCGTGCGCGGCATGGTGGAGAAGCCGGCGCCGGAAGAAGCGCCGTCGACTTTCGTCGCCGTGGGCCGTTACCTGCTGGACCGCGCGATCTTCGATGCGCTGCGCCGCATCGACCGCGGCAAAGGCGGTGAATACCAGCTCACCGACGCCATCGAGCTGCTCATCCGCGAGGGGCACCCGGTGCACATCGTCATCCACGACGGTTTCCGCCATGACCTGGGCAACCCGGGCGGCTTCATCAAGGCGTGCGTCGACTTCGGCCTGCGCCACCCGGCCTACGGCAAGAGCCTGCGCCGCTACCTCGAGCGCCGCCTGCCGCAGGCCGATTCGCCCGACTTCTGCGACGAAGAGTCCGCCGCGGGCGCGAAGGGCGCCGGGGAGGCCTGATGCGTTCGGTCGAGGAGCAGCTCGCGGCCATCACCGCCAATGCGGCGATGCCCGCGCCGGTGCGCATTGCGATTTCCGAGTCGTTGGGGCTGCTCTGCGCCGAAGACGTCGTCGCCGAGCGGCCGCTGCCGGGGTTCGTGCAGTCCGCCATCGACGGTTACGCCGTCCGCGCGGTCGACGTGCGCGGCGAGTCGGGGGAGACGCTCGCCGAGTTCGACGAGGTGACCCTGCCCGTCGTCGGCGAGGTGTCCGCCGGTTCGCATCACCCGATGCGCCTTCAACCCAAGCAGGCGGTGCGCGTGCACACCGGCGCCCCGCTGCCGACGCTTGCCGACGCCGTGCTGCCGCTGGACTGGTCCGACCGTGGCGAGCGCCGCGTCACCGCGCTGCGCGCCGTGAAGTCGGGCGACTTCGTCCGCCGCGTCGGCGATGACGTGCAGCCCGGCGACGTCGCCGTATCCGCGGGCGCCGTGATTTCCCCGGCGCAGGTGGGCCTGCTGGCGGCCGTGGGGCGCTCGAAGGTGCTGGTGCACCCGCGCCCGCGCATGTCGGTGATCTCCATCGGCGCCGAGCTGGTCGACATCGACCGCGATCCGGGCCTCGGCCAGGTCTTCGACGTCAACACCTACGCGCTGGCCGCCGCGGGCCGGGACGCCGGCGCGGAGGTCCACCGCGTGGGCATCGCCGCCGGCGAGCCGCGCCGCATCCGCGAGATCATCGAGGGCCAGCTGATCAAGTCGGAGCTGCTGGTCATCACCGGTGCCGTCGGCGGCGCCGCCGGCGACGAAGTGCGCCGCGTCCTGTCCGAGATGGGCGAGATCGACGTCGAGCGCGTGGCCATGCACCCCGGCTCCGTCCAGGGTTTCGGTCTGCTCGGCGACGATCGCATCCCCACGTTCCTGCTGCCGTCGAACCCGGTGTCGGCGCTGGTGGTCTTCGAGGTCATGGTCCGCCCGCTGATCCGCATCGCGCTGGGCAAGGGCAATCCTCGCCGTCGCGCCGTCGCCGCCCGCGCCATTGCGTCGGTCGAGTCCGTGCCCGGTCGCCGTGGCCTGATCCGCGGGCAGCTCATGCGCGACCGCGAGACCTCCGAGTACCTGGTGCAGCCGTTCGGCGGGGCCACCGGTGCGCAGGCGCACCTGCTCGCGGGCCTGGCCGAGGCAAACTGCCTGGTGGTCGTGCCCGACGACGTCACCCACGTCCGCCCCGGCGACATCGTCGACGTGCTGTTCCTGGCCCGCCAGGCCTAGTCGGCCGCGGGTCGAGATCGAAGTAGGGGCCGGGTCACGTCATGGAGATGCGTTCGCAGCGGTTGGTCACCCGCGCCGGGATCGTCCGGCTGCGGCCCATCCGCCGTTCCGACTCCGAGGAATGGCGCGCCGCCCGCGACGCCGACCGGGAGATCCTCCGCGCAGTCGAGCCCACCGGCCCGGACGACTGGGACCGCGCCAATTCGCCGCGGGCTTTCCGCACGATGCTGCGCCGGTCGCGCTCGGCGGAAGCGGATGGCCACGCCGCCACCGCGGCCATCGAGCTCGACGGCCGTTTCACCGGCCAGATCACGCTCGGTTCCATCCGGCCCTTCCCCGTGGCCACGTGTTGGGCGGGGTACTGGGTGCATTCGGCGCATTGGGGAGGAGGCGTCGCCACCGCCGCATTGGCCCTGGCATGCGACCATGCCGCGGCGC
>DHCFI07803__coassemble_1504_pt1 | contig 16476 bp, 11 predicted proteins | sample DHCFI07803__metabat2_low_PE_024 | metagenome-assembled genome bin DHCFI07803 | reverse complement strand
GGGACGGTGGTGGAGGGGACGCCGACGTGAGGGACGGGCGACAGGGGTCGGGTGGGGGACGGCCGCGGAGGGCGCGGCGGGTGCAGGGTGGGGGCGCGCCGCGCTAGACCTCCAGCACCCTCGCCGCGGTCGCCTCGTCGATGACGACATGCGTGGCCAGGCCGGTGCGCAGCGCCGTCTCGATCGCCTCGGTTTTGTCGGACCCGCCGGCGACCAGCACCCTCGTGGGCACGCGCCGCAGATCCGCCAGGGTGATGCCCACGGTCCGCGCGTCGACCTCGGGCAACGCCACCCCGCCGTCGGCGCGGTAGAACCGCGAGCACGCATCTCCGACGGCGCGCTCGAGCAGGCGGTCGCGTTCGCCGTCGGAAAGCTGCCCCAGATTCAGTGCCAGCGAATCCGCCGCGATGTTGCCGACCGTGAACAGCGCAATGTCGACTTCCCGCCCCAGCTGCAGGATGTGGGCGATGTGCCGGTCCTGCTCGACGATGCGCTTGGTCTCCACGGAATCGAAGATCACCGGCAGCGGCAGCGTCCGCGCGAACGCCCCGAACGCGGAGCAGAACCCGCCGATGGTGCGGATGTCGTTGGTCGACTTGTCGGAGTGGCTCATCCCGCCCTTGAGCTGGATGATCTCGACGCCCTGCACGTCCTTGCGCTTCAGCTGCCGCGACACGGCGAACATGGTGCGCCCCCAGGACACTCCGAGCATGGTGCCGTCGACGACGAGTTCGTCGAGCAGTTCCGCGCCGATCCGCCCGAGTTCGCGCAGCAGCACGTCGTACCCGGGCCGCGCGGGCTGGGCGAGCCGCACGTCGGCGAGGCCGTACCGGTCGCGCAGGCGGGCGCCGGCTTCGGACGCTTCTTCGCGCGGGTCGTGGATGGTGATGGACACGTATCCGCGTTCGCGCCCGAGCGTCAGCAGCTTGGACACGGTCGGCCGTGACACCCCGAGCTCCTTGGCCACGTCGGATTGCGTCAGCCCTTCGCCGTAGTACAGCTTGACGGCCGCCAGGGCCTGCACGTCGCGGGCGTCCACGGGTCCTCCTCCTCGGCCGGGCGGGTGGTGCCGGGTCGGCGGTGGGGGCCGTTGTTTGCTTCACGACGCCCCGGCGTCCCCGCCGGCAACTCTCCCGCACAATTGTAAACCGTTCGGGTGGAGGGTGGAAACGGTGGCTACGTGGAGGGTTGCCGGGACGCGGGAACGAATGTGAAGCCCGCGCCATGCCTGCCCGCGCGACAGGCCCGGACGTTGGCTCCGCCTGGGCGCCCGCTCCGCTTGGACGGGCCGCGCCGCGCCTGCGCCGCCGGCTACCAGATGGTCACGCGCTCCGCGGGGTCGCGCCACATGCCATCGCCGGGCTTCACGTCGAAGGCGGCGTGGAACTCATCGATGTCGGTGACGATGACGTTGCAGCGGAACTCCGCCGGCGAGTGCGGGTCGATGGCCAGGTACTGGCGGCTCATCTCGGGGCGGATGGCGGTGCGCCACACCAGCGCCCACGACAGGAACAGGCCGCGGTACGCCTCCGGGTCCTTCTCCACGGACGTCTCGCGCCCCTGATCGGCGAGCCAGCGGCGGTACGCCACCACGGCGATGCCCAGGCCGCCGAGGTCGCCGATGTTCTCGCCGAGGGTGAACTTGCCGTTGACGCCGACGCCGGTTTCGCCGCGCTCGCGCAGGCCGGTGGGCACCAGCCCGTCGAACTGCTCGACGAGCTTGTCGGTCAGCCCCTCGAACGCCGCGCGGTCGGCGTCGGTCCACCACTGGTTGAGGTTGCCGTGGCCGTCGTACTGCGAGCCCTGATCGTCGAAGCCGTGCCCGATCTCGTGGCCGATGACCGCGCCGATCGCGCCGAAGTTCTCGGCGGCGTCGGCCTCGGGATCGAAGAACGGGGGCTGCAGGATCGCCGCGGGGAACGTGATGTCGTTGACCACGGGGTTGTAGAACGCGTTGACGGTCTGCGGCGTGGCGAACCACTCGTCGCGGTCCGCCGGCTTGCCCAGTTTCGCCACTTCGTAGTCGTGGCCGAATGCGGAGGCGGCGCGGACGTCGTCAAGCAAAGTGCCCGTCAGCTCCAGGCCCTCGTAGCTCCGCCACTTGTCGGGGTATCCGATCTTCGCCTTGAACTGGCCGAGCTTCTCCAGCGCGCGCTCACGGGTGTCGGGCGTCATCCAGTCGAGGTCGGTGATGCGCTCGCGGTACGCCTCGATGAGGTAGTCGACCAGCTCGAGCATCCGCTCCTTGTGGGTCGGCGGGAAGTGGCGGGCGACGTACTCCTTGCCCACTTCCTGGCCCAGCGCGCCCTCGACCAGGCCGACGCCGCGCTTCCACCGCGCCCGCAGCTCCTCGGCGCCGGACAGGGTCTTGCCGTAGAACTCGAAATTCTGCTCCACGAACGCCGCACCCAGGTACGGCGCCCGCGCCCGCAGCACGCGCCACAGCGCCCACAGCCGCAGGTCCTCCAGGTCGGTGTCGCGCCACAGCGCCGCCAGGTGCTCCAGGTAGGACGGCTGCATGACGACGATCCGCTCCACCCCGGCCGAAGCGTCCGATTCCGCGCCCGCCCCCGCGCCGACCTCCGCGCCGACGCCCATCTGCGCGAACCAGCGCGCCCACGGGTAACCGGCGGGCAGGGCGGTCATGTCGGTGAGGTTGTAGGTGCGCACGGCGTCGCGGCTGGCCACGACGTCCCAATGGCCGGACGCCAGCGCCGACTCGAAGTCGACGATGCGGCGGGCGGCGTCGGCGAGGTCGTGCAGCGGGAAGGAATCGAGGCCGTCGAAGCCCTCGAAGTTGCCCGCCGACACCGTCGAATCCTCCAGCAGCTGCAGCATGGACTCGACGTGTTCCCGGTAGGCGGCCAGCGTCTCGGCGTGGGATTCCTCGCGGTAGTAGGCCTCGTCCGGCAGGCCCAGCCCGGACTGGACGAGGTAGAGCATCGCCACATCCGAGGTGGAGTCCTTCTCCACCCAGAACGCCGCCGGGCCGGTGACGCCGGTGCGGTCCAGGCGGCCCAGCGCCTCGGCGAGGTCGTCGCGGTCGTCGACGTCGAGCGCTGCGATGTCCGGCGCCAGCGCGTCGATGCCGGCGTCCTCGATCGCGGCCTCGTCCATGAACGCCCCGTAGAGTTTTCCGATGCGCGAATCCGCCGGCGCATCCTCGACGATCGCCCGGACGGCTTCCTCCGACTCCTCGCGCAGCTTGTGGAAGGCGCCGTCGACGGCGCGGTCGGCGGGGATGACGTGCGAGTCGATCCATTCGCCGTTGACGTGGCGGTACAGGTCGTCGGCGGGGGAGGGGGCCGTGGTCGGGCTGGTGGCGTTCGCGTTCTCGTCTGTCATGCGGCCCAGTGTAGGGACGGGGCCGGATCGGGTGTTCGACAACGGCGTGGCCGGGAAGTTTCGGATCTGAACAGTGCTCAATTCCGCCGCGCGGCATGGCATCATGGGCGGATGAAACCGAACCGATTCAGCGGCACCTCGCACCGCACGGTGGCGCTGGTGAGTGCCGTCGCGCTGGCCGCCACGCTCGCACCCGTTGCGTTGGCCGCCGGGCTGTCCTCCGCCAAGGGCGAGGAGGCGGAGGTCCTCGAGAGCGTGCGCACGGTCACCCTCGGCGGCGAAGACGCCTCCTACAGTGCGCTTTTCGACGTCCGGGACAGCGCCCCCGACTGCGACCGCGCCACCTCGTTGACCGTGGGCGCCCACGAATTCACCCGCGACGACGTGACCATCGAGACGCGCTCCGCCGAAGGCGTGGAGGACCTGCCCCGCTTCGGGGTGCGCGCCATCCGCGCCAAGACGTTCTCGGACTCGCCCGCCCCGGAGATGCGCGCCGCGGAGACGCCGTGGGCCCCGGGCCTGCTCGCGTGGTCGGGCACGCCCGTGACCGGCCTCGACGGAGTGACGCACCAGGTTATCGTGCTCGGCGAGGAGGGGACGGCCGACGATCGCGTCGGTGCGGATCCTGCCGATCCCGCCGGTTCGGGCGGAGAGGCCGATTCCGGCTCCGCCGAAGGCGCCCGCGGTCTCGTGGCCATCGTCTCCGGCGACGCGGAGGACGTCGACGACGCCACCGCGACGATCCTCGCCGACGTGCGGAAGGACGAGGGCCGATGATCGATCGCACCTCCCAAATCCGCTGGTCCTTCCTGATCCTGGTCCCGATCATCGCGGCGGGCGCGGCCGTCAATGCCGTGACGCTCTTCGCGTTCGGGCGGGTCACGCCGCTGTCGCTGCTGTTCGGCACGTTGATTTCGGCGGCGGTCATCGGCGTCGTCTGGTGGGCCATGTCCCGCTCGGTCCTGTGGCGCCCCGCCGGCGCGTGGCCGCTGCTCGCGCTGGCCTGGGGAGCGCTGGGGTCCTTCACGTTCATCCTCGTCGCGGGCGAATCGATGACCACCATCGCCACCGCCATCGGTTGGGAAGCTGCCGAGGCATCGCTGGCGGGCGCGTGGCCGGAGGAAGTCGGCAAGTCGCTGGGCATCGCCCTGATCCTGCTGGCCCTGCCGCGCCTGTGGAATCGCCCGTGGGACGGCCTGCTGGTCGGCATCTTCGTGGGCCTGGGCTTCGAGCTGATCGAAACCGTCCAGTACGGCGCCGCCGGCGCGCTCGACGACGCCAACTCCGACGTCGACGGCCTGCTGTTCATGTGGTTCGTCCGCGCCGTCGCCGGCCCCGGCCTGCACGTCTTCTTCTCGGCGGTGGCGGGGCTCGGCGTCGGCATGGCGCTGCTGCATCCCCGCTTGACGACGCCCGCCCGCTGGGTGCTCGGCCTCGGTGGCCCGTTCGCCGCATTCCTCATGCACTTCCTGTGGAACTACTCGTGGCCGAGCAGCTGGGGCGCGTGGCCCATCGCCGTGATGTGGCCGCTGTATCTGGCGGCGTTGATCGGGTGCTGGCTCGTCGCGAAAAAGCTGGCGCGGCAGCCGGATCATCTGCGGCGGTCGGACTCCGTGCGCCGCAGAGGCTCCGCGGTGCCGTCGTAAAGCAGTGCCGTCGCAGAACATCGGCGCCAACAAGTACGGCGGCGTCGTAAATCAGCGGCGTCGTAAAGCTCGGTGGAGTGAGGGAAAACCCCAGCGCATATACCGGGAGGGGTTTGTTACTCGTGTTACCAGTGTGACTAAAGGGGCGCGAGTGCCGTATAGTTGCGAGTCATGAACCTCCGCACCGTGACCTTCCCCAAGTCCCGGCCGCGCTCGGGAGCCCGCCGCGGCCGCGCAGGCGCGATCGTCGCCCTCGCCGCCGCCCTGCCCATGGCGCTGGGCGTCCTGGCGCCGGCCCCGGCCGAGGCCTTCACCGCGACTTCCCCGACCGGCATCGACGTCTCCAAGTGGCAGCGTCCCGGCGGCGTGAAGCTCGACTGGGAGAAGGTCGCCGCCTCCGGCGAGCAGTTCGCCTTCATCAAGGCCACCGACGGCCTCGAGGGCCTGAGCCCCTTCTTCGCCGAGGACTCCGAGGCCGCCTCCGACGCCGGCCTGATGATCGGCAGCTACCACAAGGCCCACCCCGACCGCGACGCCGTCGTGCAGGCCGACGCCTACGCCGAGGCGCTGAAGCTGCAGCCCGCCGGCGCCCGCACCCTGCCGCCCGTGCTCGACCTCGAGCTCGATGCCGGCATGACCCCCGCCGCCCTGGAGAAGTGGGCGTCGACGTTCCTGCAGCGCGTGGAGCTCAAGACCGGCGAAATGCCGATGATCTACACCTACCGCTGGTTCTGGGTGAACAAGATGGCCGACACCACCGGCCTCAACGGCTACCCGCTGTGGCTGGCCGCCTACCAGGACCAGCCGCCGACGGACGTCCCCGGCGGCTGGAACGAGCCGCTGTTCTGGCAGCGCTCCAGCACCGGCGTCGTGCCGGGCATCAACACCCCCGTCGACCTGAACACCTTCAACGGCACGAAGGCGCAGCTCGAGGGCCTGAGCAAGGGTGGCTCCGCCAACGGCGTCAACGGTCGGGGAGCCGGCGACGCCACCGCCTCTCCCGAGACCCGCGGCGAGCCGAAGAGCGAGGCCGAGGCCGCCGGTGCCGAGCGCGCCAAGGACGCCGCCGACACCGGTGCCGACGCCAAGACCGTCGCCCCGCCGCGCGACCGCTCCGCCGACGGCGATGTCATCGGCGGCACCACCGACGACGCGAACGACGACGCGACCACCGCGCCGGAGTCTCCGCTGGCCACGGCCGAACTGGTTGACGCCATCATCGAGGCCATCCAGGGCGGCTCCTCCGACGCCGACTTCGACGACAGCATCGCCGCCGTCCGCGACGCCGCCGAGGCCGCGGGCCTGGACGCCGCGCAGATCGACACGCTCATCGCCTTCCTGAAGCAGGCCATCGAGTCGGGCAACGTCCCCGAGGGCCAGCTCGAGGAGATCGGCGAGAACGCCCCGACCGCCGACGAGGCCGGCCAGGCCGGAGACACCATCGGCGGCGACGATGCCACCGCCGGCGAGGGGTCGTCGTTCGATCCGGATCAGGTCATCAAGCTGGCCACGTACTCCGACGTGGTCGCGCTGCTGGCCGGCGCCTCGCGCTAAAGGCTCCTCCCGGGTCGGCGGGTAAGACCGGTTCGGCTGGGCCGGTTGGCTTTACGACGGCCCGCGCCCACCCGAACACCGCCCGTCATCGGGGTCCTGGGGAAGGGACCCCGGTCGACGGCGGACGATGCGTCACCAGTTCGCCGCATCGTCGTGGGATCGAGTCACGGCATCACCGCATTACCGCAACACCGCATCACCGACGCGCCGTCGGGGCCCTGGGGAAGGGGCCCCGGCGGCGCGTTCGTGTGCGGTGAGGGTGCCGCGCAGTCGTCCGCACAGTCACGCCCGCCCACTCACGCCCGCCCACTCACGCCTGCATGGTCATCCCCACTTCGTGCCGGGCGCCCGCCACGTGCACAGCGCCGGCAGCAGCTCGGCGGGGTCCTCCACGACGATGAGCGAATCCAGGTGCTTGCGCTGGATCAGTCCGCCGTCGACGAGGGATTCGATCAGCGCCACCAGCGGCCGCCAGAACCCGCCCGGCCCGACCAACGCGACGGGCTGCTGGTGGATGCCGATGTGCTGGCGCGTCCACACCTCGAAGAATTCCTCCAGCGTGCCGGCGCCGCCGGGCAGCGCGATGAACGCGTCGCCGAGCGCGTACATCCGGTCCTTGCGCTGCGCCATCGTGTCCACGGTCTCCAGGTGGGACAACCCGCGGTGGGCGATTTCGCGGTCGCGCAGCAACGTCGGGATGACGCCGGTGACGCGCCCGCCCTCGGCCAGCGCCCCGTCGGCCACGGCGCCCATCAGGCCGATCGACGCGCCGCCGTAGACGATCTCCACGCGTTCGCGCCCGAGCTCCCGCCCCAGCTCCTCCGCCGCCGTGCGCCACGCCGGGTCGGCGCCGTCGGTGGAACCCGCGAACACGGTCACCGCCGAAATCTCCCTGGCCGGCGCCCCGTCGCGAAGCCGCGGCAGCGTGTGGTTGGCCAGCATCGGCGCCAGCCGCCCGGTCGGGAAACGCGGGTCGACCCACCGGATTTCCTCGATCTCCGCCTGCGGCGACACCTCCGGCACCGTCCCGAGGTAGCGCTGGTGATGCCCCACCACCGACCGTCCCGGCTCGTTCGCCGCGGCATCGGCGACGACGCCCCAGTCGGCCAGCTTCCCGGGGTCCAGCTCCGCGCCGAGTTCCTCGCGGAACTCACGGATCACGGTCTCCGCGGGCGCTTCACGACGCCGCCCATCCACCCCGGCGATCTCCTCCGGCTTGCCGCCGGGGAGCATGAAGCGGTCGGTGCCGGCCTTGCGGACCGTCAGCACGCGGCCTCGATCGTCGGTGACGACGACCGCCGCGACGAGGATCGGTGCGACGCCTTCGTCGTCCTGGCCGCTGCCGTGCCCGAAACCCTGCCCGCCGGCGTCGCCGCCCTGCCCGAAACCATCGATGTTGCTCACCGCCCCATTGTCCGTCATGCACGCGGACGCCGCTCCCCGGCCCCCGAGCGGCCCCGGAAACGGCGGAACCCGGGCCCCTCCACGGTGCGGGAGGGACCCGGGTTCACGGGCCGGAAGCGGGTGGGTGGGCCGTCGTCAAGCGACGGCGCGCCCGGGAGGAACTAGTCCTCCTCCGCGATCATCGGCCCGGGCGACCACAGGCCGGAGCGGGTGATCTCCTCGTGGTCGATGACCGCCGGCTCCGGGCGGACGCCGTCCGGGTTCGGGCGGGACTGCAGCGCCTCGACGATGCCCCAGTCACGGTTCCAGTCGTGGTTCTGGTACGCGGGCACGGCCACCGACTCGTTGACGGCGTCGGACATGCCCAGCACGCCACCGGCGCTCAGCGACATCCACGTGTCCGTCGACGACACCTTCAGGTCGCGGTCCGGGGTGATGCGGAACTTCGGGTTCTCCGCCACGCCGGCGAAGTGGTCGAACGGGCGCTGGCACGGGAACTGGAACGCCACCGCCCAGTCCGGGATGGTCGGCACCGACGCGTCGATCACCTGCGGCATCGGCGTCAGCTCCGCCAGACGCGGCGGGGTGACGGCGATCCACTCGCCCTTGGCCAGGTTCTCGTCCTTGACCACCAGGCGCACCGCGGTGGCCTCGGCCGGGATGTCGGCCGTGGGGAAGCGCAGGTTGCGCCACGTCGGGGCGGGGCCGATGTCCATCGGCTCGGCCTCGTGCAGCGTGATCCACTCCGAACCGTTCCACTGGCCGTACTGGGCCATCAGCGACTGGCCTTCCTGCTCAACGCCATTGATGTCGTGGTGGTAGATGCGGCCGGCGGCCGAGACCACCAGCAGCGGGTGCGACTCGGAGCGCTCCGGCAGCTCGTACCAGGAGGTCTCCAGCGAGCCCGGGACCTGGACCTCCTCGCTGTAGGAGCCCAGCACCGGGATGCGCTCGCCGTCGAGGTCGAACGGCAGCGTCGCGCGGGACTCGTTGACGCCGGCCTCGGCCTCGAAGCCGCCCTCCGTCGACGCGCCCTCGCCGCCGGAGATCCAGTTGGAATCCGGGTTCTCGCTGCGGTCGGTGTTCGACTGGCCGTCGTTGACCCACACCGCGTCGGCGGTCATCTCCGACGGGAGGCCGTTCGGGGTGAAGCCACGGGCGTTGCCCTCCGGGTCGAGGGAGTCGCCCAGGGACACGCCGCCGACCGGGGTCAGGAAGCCCTGGTTCGGATCGGTCTCCATGAGGACGTCCTCGGCCAGGTTGCAGGTCTGGCCGGTCAGCGCGCGCAGGTTGCCCAGGCCGACCGAGTAGGCCGGGTACTGGGAGACGAAGCCCTTGCCCAGGCTGAGCACCGAGAAGATGACCACCATGAAGGAGACCACCGCGAACGGCGAGGCCGCGACGGTGCCCAGTCGCAGGCGCGCCGCCAGCGTCGACGGCTTGCGGTCCTTGCCGCGGAACTCCTGCACGAACTGCAGCACCGCGCCGGCGGCGAGGGTGAGCAGCGCGATGACCATGACGATGTTGCCGGCCTCGACGCCGCGGAACTGGACGGTCTTGTCGAACCACGGCACGCCGTACGCCGACACGTACCACCAGCCGTTGATGCCCATCAGCGAGAACGCCAGCAGGAAGATCGACGCGCCGGCGAAGAGCACCTGGTTGCGGCGCGAGCCGACGGCCCAGTGCGAAATCGCCATGGCGGCCAGCGCGGCCAGCGCGGCGCCGATGCCGGCGTACACGCCGAAGTGGTGGGTCCACTTGGTCGGCGTGAAGGTCAGGAAGAACATGGTGCCCACGTACATGAACACCAGGCGCATCGACGGCGCGGCCAGGGCGCCTGGGACCGTGCGGTGGCGCAGCAGCGCGGCGACGGTGATGGCCAGCGCCATCAGCGCGGCCAGCACTGCGAAGCGGCGGGTGAAGGAACCGTCGACCGACTGGAGGATCATCCAGTAGTAGCGGATGGGCTCCTCGTACCAGGGCATCGACGGGCCGATGGCGCCGCGCACGCGGATGGACTCCAGCACGGAAGCCAGGGTCTGGTCGCCGAAGACCGCGATGAGGATCGCGGTGCCCGCGGCCAGGAACGGCATGGTCTGCATCAGCGGTGCCGCCACGCCGCCGCCGAGGGCCTTGTGGCGCTCCACGACGATGCGGACCAGCACGGGCAGACCGGCCAGCAGCGCGGCGACGGCCATCAGGCCGGTGGGGCCGCAGCTCAGCGACAGCGTGGCGACGACGACGCCGATGGCGGCCGGGAACAGGCGGCGGGTCAGGATGGCGCGCTCGATGAACACCCACGTCAGCAGGGCGCCCAGGGCGACGACCGGCTCGGGGCGCAGGCCGTTGTTGTACGGCAGCCAGAACGCGAGCAGGACGCCGGCGGCGGACCAGTAGGCCACGCGGCGCTCGGCGATGTCGCGGCCCAGGCGCGGGATGATCAGGCGGGAGAGCACGAACCAGATCGCCAGGCCGGCGATCAGCGCGGGCAGGCGCATCCACACCGACGCCGTGGACACCTTGACCATCAGCGCCAGCAGGTCGTAGTACGGGGCGCCGAACGGCGATTCGGGGGCACCGAACCAGCGGTAGTAGTTGGCCATGTACCCGGACTCGTCGGAGACGCGGGCCATGGTGAAGATGTAGCCGTCATCGGAGGTGTTGGCGCCGATGAAGTGCCAGACCAGCAGAATGAAGCCGACCAGCGCGTCGAGCGGGCGCAGGCGCCATGCGTCCTTGCGCAGCCACGGCGTCGGCGACGAGCCGTCGACCTTGTCGATGCGCCACAGGGTCCACAACGACACCAGGGCCAGCAGCAGGCCGATCCACATGACGATGTACTTGATGACCGTCGGCTTCGACGTGTACCGGCTGTCGATCTCCATGTCGACGTTCAGGCCCGCGGCCACGGCGGCCGCCGCGTCTCCGTCGGCGGGCAGGGAGGTGTAGATGCCGACTGTCTGCGGGCGGATGTCCTCCTCCACGACGCCGCGCAGCGGCTCGCCCTCCTCGTCGACGGCGCCCTCGACGAACGCCTCGGTGGACTCGTGCGTGGAGCGGATGGACAGGATCCCGTCCCGGTTCGCCTCCAGCTCGTCCTGGTTCAGGGACAGCACCGCGCGGTCGCGGACGACGACGTCGACGGAGCCGTTGACGCGGCGGACCTGCAGGCCCTCGGCGGTCGGGTCCTTCGAATCCGGCGGCAGGGTGCCGACCAGCAGCGTGCGGCCCTCCGGCAGCTCGTCGACCAGCGACAGCGGCACGTCCATCGACAGCGAGATCGGGGCCTGCGCCATCAGGGGCGCGTCGACCGAGTTCAGGCTGTCGTTCTGGGGCCAGCTCAGCGACGACTGGGTCTGGGTCACCGGGAGGAAGGGCAGCGCGACGAAGCACAGGAAACCGATGATGCCCGCGGCGATGGCCGCGAGCCGAACGCCCTTGGTGGGCTTCGGTCCGTCCATCGGCGGGCGTTCGATCCGGTCCACGGTCACCACGGGTTCGTCGGGATCCGGGCTCCGTTTGATTTCACTGGTTTCGGCAGACACGGAAACACAGTTTACGGAAAAGGCCCCTATTGCCTAATCAGGATGACAAAAGGTCCCTTTTGGGTGACCTCCCAATGCTTCTCGAACGCGGCCGGATCGAAGGCGACCCCGCGGAAAAGGACGTTGGGGTTGTTGGGATAGATGTCGTCGGCCAGGTCGATGGTGAAGCGCCCGTCGGGGTCGGACGCGTCGCCGCGGACGATGATCGCGTCGGGCCCCCGCCACGGGTCGGCGTCCATCGCGTTGACCAGTTCGTCGGGGTCGGTGATGGCCGCCCATTCCTCGATGGCGGCGTTGCGCCGGTCGAATTCGCCCAAGGGGTTGGCGTAATGGCTGGTCAGGGCCTGGAACGAGTAATAGGGGAAGAACGCCTGGAAATTGCGCTCATCCGTGAGCACCACGGACTCCGTCGGCTCCAGCCCGGACTCGCGCAGGACGCGGTCGATTTCGGGGAACCACTTGCCGGCGTCGGGCGCGAAACGGTCGGCGCGCTCGCCGTATCCGTCGGTGTCGGTGTGGGCCAGATCGATCGGCCCGTGGAGGCGGGTGGGGATCGACTGGGCGTAACCGACGCCTGCGAGCAAGATCACCATCGCGAGTACGGCGCTGATGGCGCGCGCGGCGGCGGGGCGCACGGCGGCGGGCCACAGCTTTTCGACCCCGTTGAGCTTCATGTCGGCGATGGCGAACACGCCGGCCGTCGCCAGCATCAGGGTGATCGGCGCCTCCAGCCGGAAGCCCAGCAGGGTCCGCCCGGCCAGCGTGGCGATCATCGACGCGACCACCCAGCCGTACATCACGGCCAGGCCGATGATCATGGCCCGGGTGTCCGGCTCGAGCACGCGCACCATCATCCAGATCAGGCCCAGCAGGCACATCAGGCCGATGACCGACGCGGCGAACATGGGCAGCGGCACGCGCGCGCCGTTGTCGGGCAGGTAGTTCATGGCGGTCGCGCCGGACGACGCCGCGCCGGTCAGCGTGGCCCACAGGTAGGGGGCCCATACCGTGGCGGCGATGAGCATGGAACCCGCGCCCATCAGAACGAGCTTTGCGACGGGCCGCCAGGACCTCTCCGCCGCGCAGACCGCGATGGTCAGCGTGATCACGATGAGGGCGCCGACGGCGGTGTGGAGCGTGTAGAACGTCGCGGAGAATCCCAGGAAGACGATGACGCCGACCGTCGCCGACCACGCGCCGGCCAGTGCGCGGCGGGCCATGACGGCCAGCGGCGGCAGGCCCATGGCCACGACGGCGGCGTAGGGTTCGTCGGCGGTGGTGGAGATGGCGATGGCCGTCGTCAGCAGCGCGATGCCCGCCGCCACCGGCAGCGAACCGGACAGCCGCTGCCACACGGGGACCAGCAGGGAGCCGCCGGCGGCCAGGGTGATCAGCGCCCACGGCTGGAAAACCTCCCAGCCGGGGATGCCCAGCAGGTCGGCGAGACGGCCGCCGACCAGGAACCAGCCGGCGGGGTAGTACGACGGGACGTCGATGTACGCCATGTCGTTGAGCCCGAATTCCGCGGTCATGCGGGTCAGGTATTCGGTGCGGAACTCCTGGTCGACGCTGATGCCGTCGAGGTACAGGCGCGTCGACCCCAGCGGGATGGCCAGCGTCGACGCGACCAGCGCGGCCGGCGACAGGTAGGACACGACGTAGGTGAGCAGTTCCATCCAGCGGGGGCGGGCGCCGGCGCCGCGGGTGGCCCAGAACCACAGCAGCACCGTGACGGCCAGCAGCAGGACCACGGTCACGGCGGAGGAGATCGCCCGCGTGACCATCGATCCGCCGAACGCCGGCAGCGAGATCCGGTGCAGCACGAACCACGCGACGAACGCCACGATCGCGCCGCCGACGGCAGCCGCGATCATGCCCAGCGCCGCGTGCTTCAGCGACAGCTGGTCGTCGGCGAAGACCTCGCCCACGGGGTCCGTGGCGAACGGGTCGTCCCGGTGGTCGTGCGGGGCCTTCGTTGCCGTGGCCGCCGTCGGGCTCGGCGGCGCAGTGCTTTCTGACATGGGACCAGTCTCCCACATGGTCCGGACCCCGCCACCGTTGCTTTACGACGGTCCGGCGCCCACGTGAATGCCGTGCCCCCCGTTCATCCCGTCGCTTCCGTTCCGTGTGCGCCACCACCGGTGGCAGGCACCCTCGGGCCCGTCGCTGAGAAGCGGGCCCCGTCGGCACAGTGCCGGTCGGCGGCGTCCTAGATCGGCAGCTTGCGGAAGATCGGGCGCGGGATGTGCTTGAGGATCATCATCACCCACCGGAACGTCGGCGGCGCCCAGACCAGCGACTTGCCGGCCTCGACGGAACGCACGGCCAGGGCCGCGACGTCTTCCTTGTTCACGGTCAGCGGCGCTTCCTTCACGCCGGCGGACATGCGGGTGCGCACCTGTCCCGGGCGGATGACCAGGGACTTCACGCCGTACTCCTCCAGCGCCTCGCCGAGGCACAGGTAGAAGCCGTCGAGGCCGGCCTTGGTCGAGCCGTAGACGAAGTTCGAGCGGCGGACGCGCTCGCCGGCGGCGGAGGACATGGTGATGAACTGGCCGTGGCCCTGCGCCTTGAACTTCTGGCCGACCAGCACGCCGACCGACACCGCGCCGGTGTAGTTGACCTGCGCGATCTGCACGGCCTTGCGCTGGTTCTGCCACAGCTCCTCGGCGTCGCCGAGCAGGCCGAAGGCGACGATGCAGATGTCGACGTCGCCGTCGGCGAACGCCTCGTCGATGACGCCCGGGTGGGACTCGAAGTCGGTGGCGTCGAAGTCGATGACGCGCACGTCGGAAGCGCCGGCGGCGCGCATCTGCGCCTCGGCGGCCTCGCGGCCCGGGTCACCGGGAAGCGCCGCCAAGGTGACCTTGGCGGGGCCCTTCTCCAGGAAGGCGGCGGAAATGGCGAGGCCGATCTCGCTGGTGCCGCCGAGCACCAGGATGGACTGGGGGACGCCCACGGCGTTGATCATGTTCGTTGCTCCTTGGTTGTGGCCGGATGGCCGGGAGGGTGACCGTCGCAAAGCGGGGTGTGCTTTGCGACGCCCACCGGCAATCGGATCGATTCTGGAATCGAGGGCGTCTAGCGCAGCTCGAGGCGGCGGCTCATGTCGGACTCGAACACGCCGGTGGGGTCGATGTCGTTGCGGATGCGCAGCCACTCGCCCATTTCGGGGTACATGGCGTGGAAGTGCTCCGCGGAGGTGCGGGACTCCTTGGCCAGGTACAGGCGGCCGCCGAACTCCATGACGCGCTTGTCCAGCTCGTCGAGGAAGGGGCCCAGGCCGCGCTTGATGGGGAAGTCGACGCACACGTTCCAGCCCGGCATCGGGTAGGACAAGTGGCCGCGGTTGCCTTCGCCGAACAGCTTGAACACGTTCAGCGCGGAGTAGTGCCCGGACTTCTGGATGTCGCGGACGATGTCCTTGAACGGCTCGACGGCGTCCATGGGCACCACGAACTGGTACTGCAGGAAGCCCTTGGAGCCGTAACCGCGGTTCCACTCACCGATGAGGTCCAGCGGCTGGTAGAACTGCGTCAGATTCTGGACCTGGTTCTTGTAGCGGCCCGACTTCAGCCACCACAGTTCGCCGATGGCGACCATGGACAGCTTGTTCATGGTGAACGACGGGAAGATGTCCGGCACCGTCACCAGCTGCGGGGCGTTGAACTTCAGCGGATCCTTCGCCAGCTTCGGGGCCAGCTCCTCCAGCTGCGCCAGCGTGGCCAGCGAGCCACGGGAGATGGCGGCGCGGCCGAGCTTCGGCTCCGGCGAGATGGCGTCGAACCACGCGGAGGAATAGGTGTAGTTGTGCTCCGAACCGTCGGAGTGGAACGCCACCGTCTCGTCGAGGTCGGCGGTCAGGTCGCCGTCGGCGATGAAGTACGCGGTCTCCGTCTTGGTCATGCGGATCTTCGCGCGGAGGATGATGCCGGTCAGGCCCATGCCGCCGACGGTGGCCCAGAACAGTTCGCCCGACGGGTCGTCGTCGGAGCCCTCCGGCTCGAGGTGCAGGATGCGGCCGTCGGCGACGAGCAGCTCCATCGACGCGACATGGTTGCCGAAGGAACCGGCCGAGTGGTGGTTCTTGCCGTGGATGTCGGGGCCGATGGCGCCGCCGATGGTGACCTGGCGGGTGCCCGGCAGCACCGGGACCCACAGGCCGTAGGGCAGCGCGGCCTTCATCAGCTGATCCAGGGTGACGCCGCCGTCGACGTCGACGATCGCCGAATCCGGGTCGATCGAGTGGATCTGGTTGAGGGCCTGCATGTCGACGACGAGGCCGCCGGCGTTCTGGGCGGGGTCGCCGTAGGAGCGGCCCATGCCGCGCGGGATGATGCCGCGCTTGAGGTGCGACGGCTTGCCGTCGTTCTGCTCGGCGACGGCGCGCACCGCGTTGGCGATCTCCGTCACGTCGGAGGTGGAGAGCACCTCCGCGGTCGAGGGGGCGGTGCGGCCCCAGCCGGTGAGTTTCCTGGCTTCTGTGGAGACGGCTCCGGGGGCACCGTTCGAAGCGTCGGTGCTGGACGTGCCGTTGTTGTGTGCAGACATCACCGCACACGCTACTCCCGGCCGCATGAGTCCACAGAGGGGCGCGCCCCGGGAGTGCGCCTAGAAATACCTGAGAATCCCCGCAGCACCGGGGTTTTCCGTCCCTTTTGCTTTGCGACGGCCCGCGTGGCGCGTGGGCGTCGCAAAGCAAAGGAAGCGGCCTACAGGTCCATCAGGTCGCGGATCTCCTGCGGCAGTTCCTCCTGGGAGGTGATGGTGGGGCCGTCGTACTCCTCCAGGAGCCGGTACACGCGGGTGCGGCTCACGCTGTCGAGCAGCGGCAACTCCTGGGCGACCAGGCGCGTCATCTCCGACGACATCGGGGTGTCGGTGTGCTCCGCGGCGATGTAGACCGGGTCTTTCTTCTTCTTCCTCAGGAATCCGAACATGACCGTGAGGTTATCCTGTTGCCCATGAGCGAGGACAGC
>DHCFI07803__coassemble_1476_pt1 | contig 17364 bp, 14 predicted proteins | sample DHCFI07803__metabat2_low_PE_024 | metagenome-assembled genome bin DHCFI07803 | reverse complement strand
ATCGAAACGGCCACCGGCACCATGCCGCTGCCGCCGGAAGCGCGGTACGAGCCCGCCGATTCCCGCCCCGCCCGGCTGCCGGGCGACGTCGTCCCCGAGCCGACGCCGGCCCCCGGCATCGGCCCCGCGCAGGACCGCATCCCCGAGATCGTCGAACGCGGGCGCATCATCATCGGCGTCGACCAGTCGCTGAACCTGCTCGGCTTCCGCGATGCCACCACCGGCGAGCTCGCGGGCTTCGAGGTGGCGCTGGCCCAGGAGATCGCCCGCGACATCTTCGGCGACCCCGACGCCGTCGAGTTCCGGTACGTCGACTCCACCGAGCGCATCGACGCGCTGCGCACGGGACGCGTCGACGCGATCGTGCGCACCATGTCCGTCACCCCGGACCGCGAATCCTCGGTGGACTTCTCGGCGCCGTATCTCACTGCCCGCGCGGGGATCCTCGTGCCCGCCGCCGAGCAGGACTCCGGCGCTGCCGGCGATGGCGATGGCGGCGACGGCGCGGCGCCCATCTCCACGGCGGAGGACCTCAACGGCCGCCGCGTGTGCGTCGCCGCCGATTCCACGCCGGAGGAGATCGTCCGCTCGGAGGCCCCCGGCGCCGAACTGCTGCTGGTGCGCAGCTGGTCCGACTGCCTGGTCGCGCTGCAGCAGCACCAGGCCGACGCCGTGGTCTCCGACGACACCATCCTGGCCGGCATCAACGACCAGGACCCGGCGACGACCATCGTCCGCCGGGGCCTGAGCACCGAGAACTACGCCGTCGGCGTCGCCCAGGACAACGCCGGCCTGGCGTCGCAGGTGAACCTGACCATGGAGCGCATCCGCTCCGACGGCACGTGGCAGCAGCTTTACGACACTTGGCTGGGGGCGTTCCTGCCCGGCGGCCAGCAACCCTCGGCCCCGTACCGGGAGGCGGAACGATGACGAACCCCGACGAATCCGCCCCGGCCACCGAGGCCGTGGCCTTCGACCCGTTCGCCGACGATTCGGAGCCGGGCACCGTCGCCACGCCCTTCGACCCCTTCGCGGACGACGACGATGGCGTGGACGAAGCCGACATCGCGACCCAAGCGGGCACCGGCGGGCCGTCGCAAAGCATTCCCGCGGCCACCCGCGTCGACCCGTCCGCGGAATCGCACCGCCGCGCCCTGGACACGTTCCGCGAACGCCGCAGCCGCGCCCGCCAGGGCCGCACCGTCGCCGAGGGCATGGTGCAGCTGCCGTTCATCCCGCCGACCAACCCGCGCGACGCGGTCATGGGCCCGGAGAAGATCGCGGCGACCGGCAAGCCCTCCCCCACGCTGTCGGCCGGCGACCTGGTGGCCGGCCAGTACGAGATCGCCGGGCCCATCGCCCACGGTGGCCTGGGCTGGATCTACCTGGCGCAGGACCACAACGTCTCCGACCGCTGGGTCGTGCTCAAGGGCATGATGGCCACCACCAGCGAACGCGACCTCGCCGTGGTGCAGGCCGAGCGGGAGTTCCTGGCGGAGATCACGCATCCGGGGATCGTGAAGATCATCAACTTCATCGAGCCCGCGGAAACCGACACCGGCTTCATCGTCATGGAGTACGTCGGCGGCCCGTCGCTGCGGCAGCGCAAGCGCGCCCAGCCCGACGGCCTCATGCCCGTCGACGTGGCGGTGGGCTACATCCTCGAGGTCCTGCCGGCGCTGGACTACCTGCATTCGCGCGGCGTGGTCTACAACGACCTGAAGCCGGACAACGTGCTGCTGGCGGAGGACCAGGTCAAGCTCATCGACGTCGGCGCGGTCACCGGCATCGGCGCCTACGGCCACATCTACGGCACGCCCGGTTTCCAGGCCCCCGAGGTCGGCCGCACCGGCCCGACGGTGGCGTCGGACATCTACACCGTCGGCCGGACGCTGGCGTCGCTGATCACGGACCTGCCGTCGACCAACGGCGTCTACGACGCGGGCCTGCCCACGCCGATGGAGGAGCCGCTGTTCCGCCGCCACCTGTCGCTGTACCGGCTGCTGCTGCGCGCCTGCGACCCGGACCCGGAGGCCCGCTTCACCAGCGCCGAGGAGATGGCCATCCAGCTCACCGGCGTGCTGCGCGAGATTCTGGCGGTCCGCGACGGCGTGCAGTACCCGCACGTGGGCTCGCTGTTTTCGCCGCAGCGTTCGACGTACGGCACCAAGCACCGGGTGTTCCGCACCGATCAGCTGGTCGACGGCATCGCCCGCGACGTCACCATCACGGCGCAGGAGATCACCGCCGCGCTGCCGGTGCCGCTGGTCGACCCGAACGATCCGGGCGCGCGGCTGCTGTCGGCGTCGTCGTTCACGGAGCCGGGCGAGCTCATCGACACCCTGACCGCGGCGCTGCAGAACCCGGAGAATTCGGCGTCGGTGGAGATCCCGCTGGCCATCGTCCGCGCGCAGCTCGACCTCGGCTCGACGGAGGAGGCCCGCGACGGCCTGCGCGCCGCTCCCCCGCGGCTGCGCAGGGATTGGCGGTGGGGCTGGTACGCCGGGGTCACCGAATTGCTTCTCGACGACTACGACTCGGCGCTGGAGTCCTTCAACCGCGTGCTGGCGATGCTGCCGGGAGAGCCGGCGCCGAAGCTGGCGCTGGCGGCGACGCTGGAGCTGCTGCAGCAGCGGGCGGGCATCGCGCGCCAGCAGTTGCTCGACCCCGTGACCGCGCGGGCGACGGCGAACCTGGACCAGCATCTGGAGGACATCCCCGAGTCGATGCTGCGCCACCTCACCGACACGTGGACGACCAACGCGTCGGATCACGCGTCGATGCGCTTCCACGCCACCCGCCTGTACGCGATGGTGTGGGCCACCAACCCGACGACGGTGTCCTCGGCGTTCGGCCTGGCCCGGCAGCTGACGGTGGAGGGGCAGCAGGAGATGGCCATCTCGATGCTCGACCGCGTGCCCACCGCGTCGCGCCACCACCGCCTGGCCAAGCTGACGACGATCCTGCTGCTGACCTCGGGCGCCCCGGAGTCGCTGACGGAATCACGCATCCGCCGCGCCGCCCGGCGCCTGGTGGAGTTGCCGACCAACGAGCCGCGCGTCGAGCAGCTGCGCATCGCCGTGATGGTCGCGGCCCTGAATTGGCTGCGGGCCAGCGGGTTGGAGCACGCCGCGAGCCGCAACGAGCTTTTCGACGTCCCGTTCACCGTGGAGGGCCTGCGCGCCGGCCTCGAAGCCGGATTGCGGCAGCTGGCGCGGTCGTCGCCCTTCCCCCGGCACCGGTACCGGCTGGTGGACATGGCGAACCTGATTCGGCCGCGCACCTTCCGGTGAGCACCCCCCGGCGGATTGCACGGCTTTCACCATCGGCCCCGCCGCCGTAAAGTGCCCTTCATGACCGGAAAGCACCGTAAGCCCTCCCGCCTCCGCCGCGTGGCGCGCACCGCCGCGCCGCTGGCCGTCATCGCAGGCCTCGGCGCAGCCCCAACAGCCGCCGGCGCGCAGCCGCTGCCGAACCTCGGCCCGGCCCCGCAGGCCCCGAACCGCGCCGACATCGACGGTTTCCTGGACCGCGCGCAGATCCCGGGCGAGGTCCGCGACGCCGTGGAGCCGTTCCTGCCCAAGGCCGAGCCGCAGCCCGCCCCGGCTCCGGCCCCGGCTCCGGCTCCGGCCCCCGCGCCGGTGCAGGAGGAGCGCGCCGCCGACGCCCCGCCGGAGTCCCCGTGCCCGGCCACCGCCCGCGCCTGCGTCGACCTGTCCGGCAACCGCACCTGGCTGCAGCAGGACGGCAAGCTGCTCTACGGCCCGACCGTCATGTCGCACGGCAAGCCCGGCCAGGAGACCCCGAAGGGCACCTTCACGGTGACCCGCAAGGTCAAGGACGAGATCTCCTACGAGTTCGACAACGCCCCGATGCCGTACGCCGTGTACTTCACCAACAACGGCCACGCGTTCCACGAGGGCTCGACCAACGTCCAGTCGGCCGGCTGCGTCCGCCTGTCCCACGACGCCGCCAAGTTCTTCTTCGAGAACCTGCAGGTCGGCGACGTCGTCTACATCTACTAGGGGCCCGTACCAAGGGGCACGGCCACCGCGACGGTCCACGTGAGCGTCGCAAAGCAGTGCCACCGACACGAAAAACCCGCCGGAACCGACCGGCGGGTTTTCGCGTGCGCGGAAACTCCGGGAACTAGTGCGCGTAGGCCATGGCGTACTGCGCGATGGCCAGCTCCTCGTTGGTGGGGACCACGAAGACCTTGACGGTGGAATCGTCCGCGGAGATCAGGCGCGGGCCGTCGTTCGGGCCGGCGTTGCGCTCCGGGTCGATCTTGATGCCGAAATTCTCCAGCTCCGCCATCGAATCGCGGCGGATGCCCACGTGGTTCTCGCCGACGCCGGCGGTGAACGTGATGGCGTCCAGGCGGCCCAGGATCAGCATGTAGGAGCCGATGTAGCGGCGCAGCTGGTGCACGTACATCTGGTAGGCCGCCCACGCGTCCGGGTCGTTGTCGTCCATGCGCTCCTGCAGGATGCGGAAGTCGTTGACGCCGGAGACGCCCTTCAGGCCGGACTGGCGGTTGCACAGGTTGTCGATCTCGTCGATGGACATGCCCTGGCGGTACAGGTGGAAGATGATGCCCGGGTCGATGTCGCCGGTGCGGGTGCCCATCATCAGGCCGGCCAGCGGCGTCAGGCCCATGGTCGTGTCCACGGCCAGGCCGCCGCGCACCGCCGCCGCCGAGGCGCCGTTGCCCAGGTGCAGGGTGATCTGGTTGACCTCGCGGGGATCCTTGCCCAGCAGCTCCGGGACCTGGCCCGACACGTACTCGTGGCTGGTGCCGTGGAAACCGTAGCGGCGGATGTCGTGCTTCGCGGCGACCTCGGCGTTGATCGGGTACAGCGCGGCGGCCGGCGGCATGTCGTGGAAGAAGCCGGTGTCGAACACCGCGACGTGCGGCACGTCGGGGAGCAGCTTGCGGGCCTCCTCGATGCCGACGATGTTCGCCGGGTTGTGCAGCGGCGCCAGCGGAATCAGGTCGCGGATCATCTCGACGATCTGGTCGTCGATCAGCTGCGGCTTCGAGAACAGCTTGCCGCCGTGGACGACGCGGTGGCCGACCGCGGCGATCTCCACGGAGTGCGGGCCGCAGCCGTTGTCGTCCATGAGCTGGAAGGCCTTGTCCAGGCCGTCGGCGTGATCGGAGATCGGCTCGGTGACCTCGATCTTCTCGCCGCCGACCTTGAGGACGATGGTGCCGTTGTCCTCGCCGATGCGCTCGACGAGACCGGAGACGTACGGCGGCTCGGTTGCGTCCTTGGAGGGATCGACCAGCTGGAACTTGATGGACGAGGATCCGGAATTGACTACGAGGGCGTGACGCGACATGACTTAGTTTCCTCCTGCCTGGATGGCGGTGATGGCGACGGTGTTCACGATGTCGGCGACCGTCGCGCCGCGCGACAGGTCGTTGACCGGCTTGTTCAGGCCCTGGAGGATGGGTCCGATGGCGAGTGCGCCGCCGCAGCGCTGGGCGATCTTGTAGCCGATGTTTCCGGCGTCGAGATCGGGGAACACGAAGACCGTGGCCTTGCCGGCCACCTTCGAATCCGGCATCTTCTTCTTCGCCGTCGACGGCGAGATGGCCGCGTCGAACTGCAGCGGGCCGTCGACGGCCAGCTCCGGGTCGAGCTCGCGGGCCTTGGCCAGGCCGGCCTTGACGCGGTCGACGTCCTCGCCGGTGCCGGACTCGCCGGTGGAGTAGGACATCATGGCCACGCGCGGCTCGATGCCGAAGTTGGCGGCGGTCTCGGCGGAGACCACCGCGATCTCGCCGAGCTGCTCCGGCGTCGGCTTCGGCAGGACGGCGCAGTCCGCGAAGCCCCACAGGCGGTCGTCCATGACCATGAGGAACAGCGACGACACCGTCGACGCGCCCGGCTTGGTCTTGATGATCTGGAACGACGGCTTGATGGTGTGCGCCGTGGTGTTGGCCGCGCCGGAGACCATGCCGTCGGCCAGGCCCTTGTGGATCATCATCGTGGCGAAGTAGGAGATGTCGTTCATGGTCTCCCGCGCCTCGTCGATGGTGATGCCCTTCGACTTGCGCAGCTCCGCGAATTCCTCGGCGAAGGAATCCAGGTGCGGCGACGTCGTCGGGTCCATCAGCGCGGCCTTCGACAGGTCCAGGCCCAGGACGCGGGCGCGGTCCTTGATGAACTCCGGGTCGCCCAGGATGGTCAGGTCGCAGATGTCGGAGGACAGCAGCTCGTTCGCGGCGATGAGGATGCGGTCGTCCTCGCCCTCCGGCAGCACGATGTGGCGGCGGTTCTCCTTGGCCTGCTGCAGCAGCCACCACTGGAAGCGCTGCGGCGTCATGATCACCGGCACATCGGCCGACAGGGCCGAGGCGAGGCCATCGGCGTCGTCAAGCGAGACCACCGGCACGTCCAGCTTCGGCTTCTCGTCCACCTCCCCGGTGAGCACGACCGCCAGCGGCGCGGCGTAGCGGGTGCGCAGCTCGGCGACGGCCATGCGGATGCGGGTCAGCGCGGCGTCGTCGGAGCAGCCCTCGCCGTCGGCGACGAGTACCACGCCGGAGCCGGTGACGGCGGCGACGCGGGCGTCGAAGTCGAGGTTGCCGGTGGCGATGAGGACCATCGGCTGGTCGCCGGAGGCGCGCTCGGCCTCGACGGCGGTGACGACTTGGCCCAGGGCGTGGTCGGGGTTGCCCACGACCTCGTCGACGGTGGCGCCCTGCGGGCCGCCGACCGTGTGCATCATGCGGGCGCCGCCGAGGGCGGAGGAGACCGCCTCGATCACTTCGCGGTGGTCCCCGGACTGGTCGACGGAGGTGACGAGCACCGCCGCGGCTGAATTCACGTTTTCGCTCACGGTTTGTGTCCTTTCCGATGCGCCGGGCTGGGCGCACGCCTGTGGACCCGGCTCCGACTCGCGCGACGAGTCCCGGGAATCAGTGAGTCATGGTTCATTCTCTGCCAATAATTGTGAGTCACCTTACATACCCGGCGCAACGGCGGATACCTCCCGGGTACCCCTGTAAGCCGGACATTCGGGCGCATTCCCGCGATCGCCGCACGACCCGACCACCCGGACGTGACCAGGGTCACACTTGATCGGGGGCCCGGTTAGGTTCACCTCACCCGACATGGATGTTCTCAGGTGGCCCCATTAGTATGGTGCGGAAATCGCGTTTCCCGTCGCGCACCCCAACCCCGAGAAGAGCAGGTCCAACTCAGCATGTCCCGTCCCCTCCGCGTCGCCATCATCGGTTCCGGCCCGGCCGGCGTCTATGCCTCGGATGCCCTGATGAAGTCCGGGCGCGAGGTCAGCATCGACCTGTACGAGAAGATGCCCGCCCCGTTCGGCCTCATCCGCTACGGCGTGGCGCCGGATCACCCCCGCATCAAGGGCATCATCAAGAGCCTGCACAGGGTGCTGGACAAGCCGGAGGTCCGGCTCATCGCCAACGTCGAGTTCGGCAAGGACGTGACCCTCGACGAGCTCAAGGAGCTTTACGACGCCGTCGTGTTCGCGACCGGCGCCGTCGGCGACCGCGACCTGAACGTGCCGGGCGCGGACCTCGACGGCCACCATGGCGCCGGCGAGTTCGTCGGTTTCTACGACGGCAACCCGCTGTTCAAGCGCGATTGGGACCTGTCGGCCGAGTCCGTCGCCGTCGTCGGCGTGGGCAACGTCGGCCTGGACGTCGCGCGCATTCTGGCGAAGACCGGCGATGAGCTGCACGTCACCGAGATCCCGGACAACGTGTACGAGACCCTGCGCACCAACAAGGCCCGCGAGGTCCACGTGTTCGGCCGCCGCGGCCCGGCGCAGGCGAAGTTCACGCCGCTGGAGCTGAAGGAGCTGGACCACTCCCCGACCATCGAGGTCGTGGTGAACCCGGAGGACATCGATTACGACGCCGTGTCGGAGTCGAGCCGCCGCGAGTCGAAGATCGTGGATCAGGTCTGCTCGATCATCGAGAATTACGCGATCCGCGACCCGAAGGGCGCGCCGCACAAGCTGTTCATCCACTTCTTCGAGTCGCCGGTGGAGATCCTCGGCGAGGACGGCAAGGTGACGGGCATCCGCACCGAGCGCATGGAGCTCGACGGCTCCGGCGGCGTGCGCGGCACCGGCGAGTTCACCGACTGGCCGGTCGGCGCGGTCTACCGCGCGGTGGGCTACCGCTCGGACGCGCTGCCGGGCATCCCGTTCGACGACCGCAAGGCCGTGATCCCCAACGCCGGCGGCCGCGTGCTCGAGGGCACGGACGAGGGTGCCGACCACATCACCGGCCTGTACACCACGGGCTGGGTCAAGCGCGGGCCCGTCGGCCTGATCGGCAACACCAAGGGCGACGCCAACGAGACCGTGGCGAACCTGCTGGAGGATTACGACGCCGGCAACACCTTCGCCCCGTCCAAGCCGGGCGAGGACGAGGCCCTGGCGTTCCTGGAGTCCAAGGGCGTGCCCTTCGTGACGTGGGACGGCTGGCACTCCCTCGACGCCGCCGAGCGGAAGCTGGGCGAGGCCGAGGGCCGCGAGCGCAAGAAGATCGTCGAGTGGGACGACATGGTCGAGGCCGCGCGCGGCTAGCACCCTCCCCGGCGAAAGCCGGGGTCATTCGCCTACGCCGCGCACCTGGTCGCGCCGACGCAGGATCCCCAGCGCGAGGCCACGACGTCGCACAGCAGCGTGCCCAGGGGCTCGGCCACCGCCGCCCGCCCGGCGACGCCGCGCACGGCGAGGTCCCACAGCAGCCCCGGCGCGGTGAACAGCGGCGCGACCACCAGGCCGCGTCCCCGCTCCGCCGCCGCGGCCACGGCATCGTCGATGTCCGAGCCCAACTTGATGGCGAACGTGGCCCGCACCCGTCCCGGCAGCATGCCGTCGAGGCCGGCGGCGAAATCGCGCACCGCGTCGTCGGCCGCCGCAGCCGACGACCCGACCGCCACGATGAGCACGTCATCGCCCGGCGACGCCGCCGCCGCGAGCACCGAGCGCACCACGGCGCGGCGCACGCCGTCGCCGAGGCCCAGGCCATCGCGGATCTCCAACTCGACGCCCGTGGCCGCCGTCGCCGCCGCGGCCTGCTCGGGCAGGTCGACGGTGCGGTGGAAGGCCTCGGTGAACAGCAGCGGGACGATCACCGCGTCGCGGATGCCGCGGGCGGCGAACTCCGCGCACAGCCCCTCCAGCGACGGGTCGATGAACTCCAGCCATGCCACGCGCACGTCCTCGGGCCCGCCGGCCGACGGCGCGGGCAGCGTCGCGCGCACCGACTCCGCCAGCGCCTCCAGCGCCGGGCGGGCGCCGTCGTGGCGCGAACCGTGGGCGACGAGGATCAGCGCGGTCATCGCACCAGGCCCGCCGTCAGCGTGTCGCCGGTGCCGGGCTCGACCAGCAGGAACGCGCCCACCTGGCCGCCAGCGCGGTAGGCCTCCACCGGCAGCGGGCGGGCCAGCTCGACGGTGACCTCGGCGACGTCGTTGACCTCGAGCCGGTCCGCCGCTCCGACGGGCTCGCCGGTCTCGATGTCGATCAGCGCGTCGATGGACGCGATGCGGCCGCGCACCAGCGCCGAGCCGTAGCGCACCTCGACCACGCGGCCGACGTTGAGCGGGGAATCCGACAGGTGCACGGCCACGGCCGTGAAGCGCTTCCGGTCCTCCGGGCGGTCGACCGAGGAGATCAGGTCGCCGCGCGCCAGGTCGAACTCGGCGTCGAGGCTGACGGCCACGGACTGGCCTTCCACCGCGGCGCGGACATCCTCGCCGGCGACGGTGACGCGCTCGACGACGGCACTGCGGCCGCCGGGCAGCCCCACGACGTCACCGACCTCGACGGAACCGGCGGCGATGCGCCCGGCGTAGCCTCGGTAATCCGGCACGCGCAGCACGTACTCGACGGGCAGGCGCAGGCCCTCGCGGAGGTTCGCCGGTGTCTCCAGCGTCTCCAGAATCTCCAGGACGCTCGGACCGCCGTACCACGGGGTGCGGTCGGAACGGTCCACGATGTTGTCGCCGACCAGGGCGGACACGGGGACGACGCGGACGTCGTCAAGCCCCAGGCGATCCGCCAGCGCCCGCACGTCCGACTCGATGCCGCGGAACACCTCCTCCGAATAGTCGAGGAGGTCGATCTTGTTCACCGCCACGATGACATGGCGCACGCCCAGCAGCGACGCGACCGTGGCATGGCGCTTGGTCTGCTTGACGACGCCGTTGCGCGCGTCGACCAGGACGACCACCGCTTCCGCCGTGGACATGCCCGTGACGGTGTTGCGGGTGTACTGCTCGTGGCCGGGGCAATCGGCGAGGATGAAGGAACGGGCGTCGGTGGCGAAGTAGCGGTACGCCACGTCGATGGTGATGCCCTGCTCCCGCTCGGCGCGCAGGCCGTCGACCAGCAGCGACAGGTCGGGGCCCTCCTGGCCGCGGGCGGCGGAGGTGGCGGCGACGGCCTCGTACTGGTCGGCGAGAATGTTCTTGGTGTCGTGCAGCAGCCGGCCGACGAACGTGGACTTTCCGTCGTCGACGGAGCCGGCGGTGCAGAGGCGCAGTGCGGTGGTCATCAGAAGTAGCCTTCCTTCTTGCGGTCCTCCATCGAGGATTCGGAGAGTTTGTCGTCGGCGCGGGTGGCGCCTCGTTCGGTGAGGGTGGACTGGGCGATCTCGGCGATGACCTCGTCGATGGTCGACGCGGTGGACTCGACGGCGCCGGTGCAGCTCATGTCGCCGACCGTGCGATAGCGCACCGTGCGGACCTCGACCTCCTCGCCGTCGCGCGGGCCGCCCCACTCGCCCGGCGCGAGCCACATGCCGCCCCGGTTGAACACCTCGCGCTGGTGCGAGAAGTAGATCGGCGGCAGCTCGATGCCGCGGGCGCCGATGTAGGCCCACACGTCGGCCTCGGTCCAGTTGGAGATGGGGAACACGCGGACGTTCTCGCCCGCGGCGTGGCGGCCGTTGTACAGGCCCCACAGCTCGGGGCGCTGGCGGCGAGGGTCCCAGCCGCCGAAGGAGTCGCGCACCGAGAACACGCGCTCCTTGGCGCGGGCCTTCTCCTCGTCGCGGCGGGCGCCGCCCATGACGGCGTCGTAGCCGGCGTCGGCGATGGTCTCCACCAGCGGCACGGTCTGCAGCGGGTTGCGGGTGCCGTCGGCGCGCTCGGTCAGCTCGCCGCGGTCGATCCAGTCCTGGACGTGGGCGACGCGCAGGGTGATGCCCGGCTGCGCGGCGATCTTGTCGCGGAAGGCGATGACCTCGGGGAAGTTGTGCCCGGTGTCGACGTGCAGCAGTTCCAGCGGCACGGGCGCCGGGGCGAAGGCGCGCTTGGCCAGCTCCAGCACGAGGACGGAATCCTTGCCGCCGGAGAACAGCAGCGCGGGGCGATCGAACTGGCCGGCGGTCTGCCGGATGATGTCGATCGACTCGGCCTCCAGGGCGGCGAGGCGGGGATCGAGGGTGGTGGTCACGGTGGTGGTCGCGGTTGTCATGGGTTTTCTCCTAGTTCTTCTTCCCGGTCACGTGTGCAGGCCGCACTCGGTCTTGTCGGCCCCGGCCCAGCGCCCGGAGCGCGGATCGGCGCCGGGGGCGACGCGGTTGGTGCAGGGGGCGCAGCCGATGGACGGGAAGCCGGCCTTGGTCAGGGGGTGGATGATGAGGTCGTTGTCCTCGATGAACCGGTCGACGTCGTCGTCGGTCCACGCGGCCAGGGGGTTGAGCTTGATGCGGCCGGTCTTGTCGATCTCCAGCACCGGCGTGTTCTTGCGCGTCGGCGCATCGACGCGCTTGAGGCCGGTGACCCAGCCCTCGTAGGGCAGCTTCATCCGTGCCAGCGGTTCGACCTTGCGCTGGGCGCAGCACGCGGTCATGTCGGTCTTGTACAGCTCCGGGACGGCGCCGGCCACCGGCTGAATGCGCAGCAGACGGTTCGGGTATCGCTTGTCGACGGCATCCGCCACCTCGATGGTCTCCGGGAAGTGGTAGCCGGTGTCCAGGAAGATCAGGTCGGCGTCCGGGGCGTGGCGCGCCGCGAGTTCGGCCAGCACCGTGTCCTGCATGGACATGGTCACGGCCAGGTTGGTGCCCAGGTGCTCGGCGCCCCATTCGATGATCTCGCCGGCGGAGAGCTTCTCCAGCGACGGGCCATGGTCCAGCGCGAGCTCCAGCAGGCGGCGGGCGACGGCGGGATCCTGCATGACGTCCCTCATGCCACTCCCCTTTCAACTTGTCCGTGCAGTTTGACGGTGAACACGCGGCAGCATTCGCGGCACTCCCACGCGTAATCGGTTTCGGCGTCGGGCCAGAGGTTCTCCCCGCCGCAGTACGGGCAGTGCATGACCGCGCCGCGGTTGGGGTTCGGATGGGCCGAACGGCCCGAGATGCCCAGGTTGGCTGCGTCGCTCACTGGAGGTCCTCCTCGGCGGCGCGGACGACCCAGTGGCGGAACTGCTCGCCCTCGGTGCGCTGCTCCTTGAAGTTGTTCACGATGCGCTCGATGTAGTCGCCCAGCTCGGCGGAGGTGACCTTGTGGCCGCGCAGCTTGCGGCCGAAGTTGGCGTCGAGGCCCAGCGCACCGCCGAGGTGGACCTGGAAGCCCTCGACGCGGTTGCCCTCGTCGTCGGTGACGATCTGCCCCTTCAGGCCGATGTCGGCGATCTGCGTGCGGGCGCAGGCGTTGGGGCAGCCGTTGAGCGAGATCCCCAGCGGCACGTCGAGGTCGCCGAGGCGGGCCTCCAGGTCGGCGACCAGGTCGATCGCGCGGGTGCGGGTGGTGACCAGCGCCAGCTTGCAGAACTCCAGGCCGGTGCACGAGATGATGCCCCGTCGGAAAGCGGAGGGGTTCGCGGACAACCCGAGCTCGTCGAGATCCGCGACCAGCGAGTCGATGCGGTCGGCCTCGACGTCGAGGAGCACCAGCTCCTTCATCACCGTGGTGCGCACGCGGCCGACGCCGTGGGCCTCGGCGATGTCGGCGAGCTTGACCAGGTCGGTGCCCGGCACGCGGCCGACGGCGGGCTTGACGCCGACGTAGAACTTGCCGTCCTTCTGCGGGTGGACGCCGATGTGGTCGCGGTCGGCCTCCCACGGCTCCGGCGCGGGACCGTCGGCGAGCTTGCGCCCCAGGTAGTCGTCCTCGAGCACCTGGCGGAACTTCTCGATGCCCCACTCGGCGACCAGGAACTTCAGGCGGGCGCGGGTGCGCAGGCGGCGGTAACCGTAGTCGCGGAAGATGCGGGCGACGCCGGCCCACACCTCGGGGACGTCGTCGAGCGGCACCCACGCGCCGAGGCGCTGGCCGAGCATCGGGTTGGTGGACAGGCCGCCGCCGACCCACACGTCGAAGCCCGGGCCGTGCTCCGGGTGGTCGACGCCGACGAACGCGACGTCCTGCACCTCATGGGTGACGTCCAGGCGCGGCGAGCCGGACACGGCGGACTTGAACTTGCGCGGCAGGTTGTTGAACTCGTCGGTGGACAGGTACTCGTCCTTGATGCGGCGGATCGCCGGGGTTCCGTCGATGATCTCGTCGGCCGCGACGCCGGCCACGGGCGAGCCGAGGATGACGCGCGGCACGTCGCCGCAGCCGAAGTGGGTGTCCAGGCCGACGGCGGCCAGGCGGTCCCAGATCTCCGGCATGTCCTCGATGCGGATCCAGTGCAGCTGCACGTTCTGGCGGTCGGAGAAGTCCGCGGTGTCGCGGGCGAAGTCGCGTGAGATCTCGCCGATGGCGCGCAGGCCCGCGGTGGTGGTCTGCCCGCCGTCGAGGCGGATGCGCAGCATGAAGTACTTGTCCTGCAGCTCGGCGTTGGTCTTGGCGCCGGTGTGCTCGCCGCCGAGGTTCTGCTTGCGCTGGGTGTACAGGCCGATCCACTTGAAGCGCGGGGCGAGGTCCTCGGCGGGGATGGAGTCGAAGCCCTGCTTGGCGTAGATGTCGCGGACGCGCTGCTGCACGGCGATGCCGGCGTCCTCCTGCTTGATGCGCTCGTCGTCGTTGAGCGGCTCGCGGCCGTCGATGAGCCATTGCCCCTGGGGCTTCTTCGCCTTGGGGCGGCGGGCGGGCTTGGTGGCGGTGGTCATGGGGTCACTCTCTTCGCTTGACGACGGCCCTGAGGCAGACCGTTCGGTACGTTTCTTCTGGTTCGCTTCTTCTAGTTCACTTCGGCGGCGATGGCCGGATCGGGCTTCTCGGCCCCGTCGGCCCCGCGGGCCTCCCGCAGCTCGACCCTCTTGCGGCGCCACGGCAGGGTGTCGTGGCGGCGGGACCACAGCAGGGTGGCGGCCACCGCGGCGACCCAGGCGCCGAGCAGGACGCCCAGGGCGGCGCCGGGGAGGTGGCCGTCGGCCAGCGTGCGGATGTTGAGGAAGACCAGCACGCCGCCGATGACGATGCCCAGGCTGCGGGGGTTGATCCGGCCGACCAGGTACGCGGCCAGGGGAGCCGCGGCGATGCCGCCGACGAGCAGGCAGATGATCGGCAGGGTGTGGGCGGAGAACTCTTCGCGCAGCATCGGCAGGAAACCGATGACGGCGGCGACGGCGACCAGGAACTCGGCCGCGGAGACCGTGCCGATGACCTTGCGGGGCTGATCGGCTTCGGCGCTCATCAGCGTCGACGTGGTCACCGGGCCCCAACCACCGCCGCCGGTGGCATCGAGCAGGCCGCCGACCAGGCCCAACGGGCCGAGCTTGGCCAGGCCCCACTTGCGCACGCCCTTCGTCCGCCCCGTGGAGAAAAATGCGAAGCGGACCAGGACCCACAGGCCCAGGCACAGCAGGATGGTGGAGGTGACGGGCTTGGCCGCGTCGCCGTCGAGGTTGGACAGGAAGGTGGCGCCGACGAAAGCGCCGACCGCGCCGGGGACGCCGAGGCGGATGACGCGGCCCCAGTCGACGTTGCCGAAGCGCCAGTGCGAGGCGCCCGACGCGAAGGTCGTGCCGACCTCCACGACGTGGACGACGGCCGAGGCGGTGGCGGCGCCCGTTCCGGAAAGAATGAACAGGGTCGTCGCCGTCACGCCGAAGGCCATGCCCAGCGTGCCGTCGACGAGCTGGGCTCCTAGACCTATCAACGTGAACAGAACGATTTTCTCCATGGGCCGAACACTAGACAGGCCGGTCTGTTCAAGGCGCGGTAAAAATCATCGTGAATCGAACACCGCCGCCGCGGCCGCCGTCCCTCATCATCGGATCCCATGACTACCCGAAAGCTTCGAGTCGCCATCGTCGGATCCGGCCCCGCGGGCATCTACGCCGCGGACGCCCTGATGAAGTCCGGCCGCGACGTGTCCATCGACATTCTCGAGCGCCTGCCCGCGCCGTTCGGCCTCATCCGCTACGGCGTCGCTCCCGATCATCCGCGCATCAAGGGCATCATCAAGTCCCTGCACCGCGTGCTGGACAAGCCCGAGGTCCGCCTGTTGGGCAACGTCGACGTCGGGCGCGACGTGTCCGTCGCGGAACTGCGCAGGCTTTACGACGCCGTCGTGTTCGCGACCGGCGCCACCGGCGATCGCGACCTGGACATCCCCGGTGCGGACCTGGAGGGCCACCATGGCGCCGGCGAGTTCGTCGGCTTCTACGATTCGCACCCCGAGTTCGCCCGCGAGTGGGACCTGTCCGCCGAGTCCGTCGCCGTCGTCGGCGTGGGCAACGTCGGCCTGGACGTCGCCCGCATCCTGGCGAAGACCGCCGATGAGCTGCACGTCACCGAGATCGCCGACAACGTCTACGAGGGCCTGGGCGCCAACGCCGCCCGCGAGGTCCACGTCTTCGGCCGCCGCGGCCCCGCCCAGGCGAAGTTCACGCCGCTGGAGCTGAAGGAGCTCGACCACTCCCCCACCATCGAGGTCGTCATCGACCCCGAGGACATCGACTACGACGCCGCCTCCGAGTCCGCCCGGCGCGAGTCGAAGATCGTGGATCAGGTGTGCTCGATCATCGAAAATTACGCGATCCGCGACCCGAAGGGCGCTCCCCACAAGCTCCACATCCACTTCTTCGAGTCCCCTGTGGAACTGCTCGGCGAGGACGGCCGCGTCACCGCCATCCGCACCGAGCGCACCAAGCTCGACGGCAATGGCGGCGTCGTCGGCACCGGCAAGTTCACCGACTGGCCCGTCGGCGCCGTGTACCGCGCCGTCGGCTACCGCTCCGACGCCGTGCCGGAGGTGCCGTTCGACGAGGCCAAGGCCGTCATCCCCAACGAGGGCGGCCGCGTCGACGGCCACGTCGGCCTCTACGCCACCGGGTGGGTGCGCCGCGGCCCCGTCGGCCTGATCGGCAACACCAAGGGCGACGCCAACGAGGCGATCGGGAACCTGCTGGCCGATTGGGACGAAGGCATCCTGCAGCTTGCGGCCGAGCCGTCGGAAAGCGCGGTCACCGAGTTCTTCGACGTCCGCGGCATCGAGTACACCACCTGGGACGGATGGCACCGCCTCGACGCCGCCGAACGCGCGGCCGGCGAAGCCGAGGGGCGCGAGCGCAAGAAGTTCGTGGAGTGGGAGGACATGGTCGCCCACTCGCGCGATCGCACCGGCGTGCCCGCCGGCTCCTTCAGCAGGTAGGGCAGCGGGCCCGCCAGCAGCGGGAGCCGGCGGGTTTCGCCGAGGCATTTCGCCGTACCTCAACCTGCCGGCGCGCCCGACCGAACCCCTCGGGGCCACCCCCTCCGGCACCCTTCACCGACTCGGCCGCGGACGCGATTAGAGTTGACGCATGGCATACCACGCGGATTCGTCGGACCTGCAGCAGAAGGAAATTCTCACCTGGGAGGGGTTCGGCGTCGCCCAGCGCGAGTTGGCGCAGACCATCGCGGATGACGGGTACGAACCGGAGATCATCATCGCCGTCGCGCGCGGCGGCCTCGTCGCCGCCGGCGCCCTGAGCTACGCGCTGGGGGTGAAGCTGTCCGACGCGATCAACGTCGAGTTCTACACCGACGTCCACACGACTTTGCCGGACCCGATCCTGCTCGAGCCGATGCTCGACGTCGCGTCGATTTCCGGCCGCAAGCTGCTGGTCGTCGACGACGTCGCCGATTCCGGCCGCACCATGAAGCTGGTTCTGGAGATCCTCCGCGAGCAGGGCGCCGAGGTCCGGTCCGCGGTGCTGTACGAGAAGTCCGTGTCCGTGGTCAAGCCCGACTACACGTGGCGCCACACCGACGAGTGGATCGTCTTCCCCTGGTCGGCCGAGCCGCCTGTGACCAAGAACTAGCTTTTCGGGGTCCGGCTTTCGGGGTCCGACACGAGGCTTTACGACGGGACGACGTGCGCCCCGCCCGGCGGGCTTCGCCGATCCGACGCATTTCGAATTCGCCGCGGGCAACCACCCAGATCTCCTGGGAGCCCGCTGATTTCAGCCTCACCCTG
>DHCFI07803__coassemble_1420_pt1 | contig 18666 bp, 10 predicted proteins | sample DHCFI07803__metabat2_low_PE_024 | metagenome-assembled genome bin DHCFI07803 | reverse complement strand
GAATGTTACTCGTGTGACTGGGGAATGTCAGGTTCCCCGCCGACTTGTCCGCAGGCTTGTCCGTCGACTCTTCGGAGGAGATCCGCGAACCCGGCGGTGAGGCGGCGATTCGAGGATTCGGGCCGCCGGGCGTGCCCGCGGCAGGGCCCCACCGGCATCCGCCCCGGGCGCGCGCCGGGCGCCGTCAATGCCGACGGTCCGGATCGCCACCATTACTATTCGGGGTACGTGACCCACCGGTTACGAGTCGACCCCGAAAGCCGTGATGCCACCCATGAGCACTGACGTACAGAACGGAAGCCTCGCCGTCGAACGATTGCAGCGGATCCTGCTGCCCAAGCAGGGCGAGCCGCGCGACGTGAGGTCCCTGTACCTCGTCGAACCGGACACGAACTCCGTCCGGGTGTCCGCACCGACGCGGACGACGGCCACCGTCACGGCCGGCGACGAGGTCAGCTTCGAGACCTACTTCAACGCCTTCCCGGCCAGCTACTGGCGCCGGTGGACGTCGCTCGACGAGGTCGTGCTGCGCCTGGAGCTCACCGGCGTCGCCCGCGTCGACGTGTACCGGTCCAAGATCGACGGTGCCCGCATCGCCGTGACCGGACGGCTCGCCGGTGATCCCGATGCCCCGGACGCCGTCACCGTCGTGGAGATCCCGGTGTCGCTGGCCCCCTTCGAGGACGGCGGCTGGATCTGGTTCGACCTGACCTGCGAAACCGACGTGACCATCACGGCAGGCGGCTGGTACTCGCCGGTGGCCGCACCCGACCAGGTCCACCCCGACGGCACGGCGCATCCCGCGCCGGAGGGCCGCGTGACGGTGGGCATCCCCACCTTCAACCGTCCGGACGACGCCGTCGCCGCGCTGGAGGCCCTGGCCTCCGACCCGGAGGTCGACGGCATCATCGACGCCGTCCTCATGCCCGACCAGGGCACCCGCCATCCCGCCGACGAGCCCGGGTTCCCGGCCGTCGCAAAGCATTTCGGTGACCGGCTGCGCATGTTCCCGCAGGGCAACCTGGGCGGCTCCGGCGGGTACTCGCGCATCATGTACGAGGCGCTCGGCGGCCCGGACTCCGATCCGGCCCGCGCCACCGACAGCCCGTTCATCCTCTACATGGACGACGACATCGCCATCGAGCCGGATTCGATCCTGCGCGCGGTGGCGGTGGGGCGGTTCGCGAAGTCCCCGATGCTCGTCGGCGGGCAGATGCTCAACCTGCAGGAACGCAGCCATCTGCATTCCATGGGCGAGGTCATCGGCCGCCACGACTTCATGTGGACCTCCGCGCCGCACGTCCATTACGACCATGACTTCCACGCGCACCCGCTGCGCGACCGCGGCGAGCACGGGGTCAACGCCACCGGCGAGACCATCGACTCGAAGGATCTGCACCGCCGCATCGACGTCGATTACAACGGCTGGTGGATGTGCCTGATCCCGCGCGTCGTCGCGGAGAAGATCGGGCAGCCTCTGCCGCTGTTCATCAAGTGGGACGACGCAGAGTACGGGCTGCGGGCGGGCAAGCACGGCTTTCCGACGGCCACCTGGCCCGGCATCGCGATCTGGCACATGGCTTGGTCCGACAAGGACGACGCCATCGACTGGCAGGCGTACTTCCACCTGCGCAACCGGCTCATCGTCGCCGCGATCGACCACGATGGGCCGGTCGACGGCATCGTGAAGTCGATGCAGAAGGCCACCGCCAAGCATCTGCTGTGCCTGGAGTACTCCACCGTCGCCATCCAGAACGAGGCGATGAAGGACTTCCTGGCCGGCCCAGAGAACCTGTTCGGCATCCTGGAGACGTCGCTGCCGCGCATCAACGCGCTGCGCAAGCAGTTCCCCGACGCCCGCGTGCTGCCGACAGCCGGCGATCTGCCCAAGCCCACCGGCATCCCCGGTGTGCCGACCAAGGACATCGGCGGACGCCTGGCCCCGGTGAAAAAGTCGGTGTGGCTGGCCAAGGGCCTGCTGCACAGCCTGCGCCCCCATGACCCGGCGCACCACGAAACGCCGCAGGCCAACCTCACGCCGCTGGAGGCCCGTTGGTTCTCGCTGTCGCGCGTCGACGGCGCGACCGTCACCACGGCCGACGGCCGCGGCGTGGTCTACCGCCAGCGCGACCGCGAGCAGGCGAAGGCCCTGCTGGCCGAGTCGCGCGCGCTGCAGAAGCAGGTCGCGGACCGCTTCGACGAGATGCGCCGCCGCTACCGCGACGCGCACCCCGAACTGACGAGCCGGAAGAGGTGGGCCGATGTCTTCGAGCAGCAGTAGCGGCCCCGCCGGTAACGCCGCGGCCCGCGTCGACGATGCGGTGACCGTGGACGCAGACGACAAGACCGTGACCATTCCACCCGCCGCCGGCGAAGTGGCGCTGCTGATGGCGATCCAGGACAAGCTCACCGACGCCCCCGGCGTGCTGCCGGTGGCGAAGGCGATGAGCTTCTTCGGTGAACACGCCGCCGGGTGGATGGGGGTGGCCGCCCTCGGTGCGGCGGTCGACGCCGACCGGCGCCGCGGCTGGGCCGCCGTCGGCGCGTCGGCGTTCACGTCGCATGCGGCGTCGGTCATCATCAAGCGAGTGGTGCGCCGGCGCCGCCCGCATCACCCGGGCATCCGGGTGGGCGTGGGCACGCCGTCGAAGCTGAGTTTCCCGTCGTCGCACGCCACGTCGACGACGGCGGCGCTGGTGGCCCTGTCGCGGATGGGCTTCGGCCCGGCGCCGCTGGCGGGGGTGCCCGCGATCATGCTGTCGCGACTGGTACTCGGCGTCCACTACCCCACGGACGTGCTCGCGGGGGCGGCGCTCGGTTGGACCACGGCGACGATCACGGACAAAATCCTCGGCGGCGCCGCCGACGCGGCACCGGCGACATCCGCCGGAGAAGGAAGGACAGCCCAGTGACTGACGATCGAGTGAAGGATCCCGACGGCACCGCCCGGGATGCCGCGCCCGCGGCGGCGCATGCGGTGCGCGAGGCCCGCGATGCCGACCGCCGGGAGGGCCTGAACCTGGGCTCCGAGCCGCACACCTACGGCATCGACGAGCCCGCCAACCCGCAGGGCCATCCGCCGAAGAACCTGCTCGACGGCATGTACAAGGCCCTGCGCCCCAAGCAGTGGGTCAAGAACGTCCTGGTCATCGCCGCCCCGGCCGCCGCCGGCGCCGAGGCGCTGACCGATACGCGCACCCTGCTCGACGTGCTCATCGCTTTCGCGGTGTTCTGTTTGGCGGCGTCGTCGATTTACCTGGTCAACGACGCCCGTGACGTCGAGGCCGACCGCGCGCACCCGACCAAGCGCTTCCGTCCCATCGCGGCCGGCGTGCTGCCGGTGCCCCTGGCCTACGCCATGGCGGTCATTCTCATCGCCGCGTCGATCGGCCTGTCGTTCCTGGCGTCATCGGGCCCTGGCCTGGCCATCGTGGTGTCGGTCTACATCGCACTGCAGCTGGGCTACTGCTTCGGCTGGAAGCATCAGCCGGTGATTGACATCGCTCTGGTCAGCTCCGGTTTCATGCTGCGCGCGATGGCGGGCGGCGTCGCGGCGTCGATTCTGCTGTCCCAGTGGTTCCTGCTCGTCGCGGCGTTCGGTTCGCTGTTCATGGCCGCCGGCAAGCGCTACGCGGAGCTGCTGCTGGCGCAGCGTTCGCAGAAGAAGATCCGCAAGTCCCTCGAGGGCTACACCGCGACGTACCTGCGGTTCGTGTGGACGCTGTCCGCCACCGCCGTGGTGCTGGCGTACTCGCTGTGGGGCTTCGAGATGGGCAACCGCGCCGGTGGCGCCGCCGCCGTCTGGTATCAGATCTCCATGGTCCCGTTCACCGTCGCGATCCTGCGCTACGCCGCCGACGTCGACCGCGGCACGGCGGGCAGCCCGGACGAGATCGCGTTGCACGACCGGGCGCTGCAGGCGCTGGCGCTGCTGTGGATCATCTCCATCGGCATCGCGGTGTACGTCGTTCCCGCGTTGTAGCCGCCGTTCCGGCACCCCGGGTGGCCGTGATCTCCGTCTCGGTACGGGGGTTGCGGCCACCTTTACGTTGCGGTCCCTTTGCTTTGCGACGCCCCTTTCCGCCCGTCGCAAAGCATTCCCCCGGAAACATTGCCGTCCGAACCGACGAGGGGGACGTGCCGGGGGGATGTCGCATGATTGCAGCCTGATAACGGTTTGAGAAATTGTCGCGGAACGGTAACGTTAGCGGCCACGTGCCCGATGAACCCATCGGAAAGTGTGCCCCATCCCGAATTTCCCGGGGTCCCCGCCGGCTCCGCCGACGGGTGATCGCCGGATTGTTTCGCGGTGCGGCGGACACATTGGACGTCAACGAGGAGAAACATGAGCTTCACCGCAATTGCGCGCGGATGGAAGGCCAAGGTCGTGGCCGCGATGGTCGCCGTCGCCACCATCTTCGGCATGATGCAGTTCGCCGCGCCGGAGGAGGCCAACGCCCACCGCGGTTGGCTGCGCCCCGGTTGCAGCTGGGACACCTACAACTACTGGCTGCAGTACTGCCAGGTGTACTCCCATGCCATGGGCAAGGACATCACCGTCCAGATCCGCCCGGGCATCGCTCCCGGCAGCCCCGGCCTGTACCTGCTCGACGGCCTCCGCGCCCGCGACGACTGGTCCGAGTACGTCTGGACGGCTCATGCCCCGGCCCTGTTCGAGCACGACAACATCACGCTGGCCATGCCGGTCGGCGGCGAGGCGTCGTTCTACACCGACTGGAACGGCCCGGCGATCAACAGCAAGGGCGAGATCCGCAATTACAAGTGGGAGACGTTCCTGACCCAGGAGCTGCCGCACTACCTGGACGTCCACTTCCAGACCAGCCGCACCAACAACGCGGTCGCCGGTCTGTCCATGGGCGGTTCCGCCGCGATGTCGCTGGCTTACAACCACCGCGATCAGTTCCGCCAGGCCTCGGTCTTCTCCGGTTACTTCCAGGTCTCCAACCCGGTCATGTCCACCGCCATCGCCGGCGCGCAGATCGACCAGGGCTACGAGCCGACCGCGATGTGGGGCCCCCCGGGCGTCCCGACCCCGGGCCACGTGCGCAACGATCCGACCATGAACCTGGACAAGCTGCAGGGTCTGCCCATGTTCATCACCTCGGCCAACGGCTACCCGTCGCACTGGTCCACCCCGGAGGCGCTGCTGGGCGCGCCGGCCGAGCTGCCGCAGATCGGCATGGGCATCGCCCTCGAGGGCCTGTCCCGCGCGTCGACGCAGATGTTCGAGTCCCAGGCCCGCGCCGCCGGCCTGAACCCGACCATGCACTACAGCCCGGACGGCATCCACGCCTGGTCGCTGTGGAAGAACGACCTGGCCATGGCCCGCCCGCACATCAAGGCCGCCCTGGGCGTCTAGTCCGCGCCGACCCCTCCGGTTTCGCGCAGCCGCGGTACCGCCGGTCCGCCGCACCGCTCCTCGTGTGCGGCCCCGCGCCGGAGGGGATCGTCCCGAAACCCGCCCCGACCGACAGGTCCGGGTGGGTTTTCGCATGCCCGGGTTCTCGTTTCGTGGCGGTGATGCGCTCCGATCTCCACGCCTCCATGCGCCCCGCCCGCCACGCCCCCTGTGTGCCGGCCCCGCGTACCGACCCCTGGGTGCCGACCCACGAGATCGTGATTGGCGGCGTGGATCGCGATCTCGTCGGATGTGCGGCAGGTTCGCGCTGACGAGATCGCGATTGGCGGCGTGGATCGCGATCTCGTGGGGAATGGGGCGGGGAGTGCGGGGCGGGTCGACGAAAGGACCGGCGATGGGTGGGGATGGGAGCGACGGGTGGGGAAGTGCGGGGCGCGGGGAGTCCCGTGCATGCCGGCGCTTGCTCGTGCATGCCCGGTCGGGTTTTCGCATGCCCGGGTCCTCCCTTCGCCTGTCCGGGGTTGGGTGCGTGGTGTTTCCGCGCCCCAAACCCTAAAGTTGAACTTAAACCTGAGGTTCGTGGCGCGTCGCGCCGGATTCGGCCCCCCGAGCGGGTAAGAATCAGGAACGAAGCGGCGGCTGCGCCGAGGCCCGAAGCATCCGGGGGAGGGGAACCCCCGGGACAGGGCGACGACGCCGCCACCACGCCGACGTACCCGACGAATGAACGTTTATCTGAAGGGGTAGCCCTCATCATGCGAGATACCGCACACTCCCCCCGGGGCAGCCTGTCCCGGGTGCTCGCCGCAATCACGGCGATCCCGCTGGCGCTGACGCTCGCCGGGGTCCCGGCTTCGGCGTCCCCCGCCGACGGTGACTCCGGCTCCACCTCAGCCTCCACCTCCTCGGCCGCCGATGCGGGCGACTCGGGTGCGGCGGAATCCGGCGATGCGTCGACCCCGGCGACGTCGGCGTCGGAAAGCGAGACCGGCGACGACGTGACCGCCGTGCCGCTGCAGTCCTCCCTGTGGACCCCCGCGCCCGAGCCCGGCCGCGAACCGACGCCCATCCGCGAAACCGAGCAGAACCTGCCGAACCTGCCCGGCAACGTCGAGGTGGAGAAGGTGCAGTGGCTCACCGAGCGCCGGGTGATGCTGCACATCAAGTCCGCCGCCATGCCGGACGCCCCGGTCAAGGTGGACATGCTGCTGCCGCGCGACTGGAACCGCGACCCCGGCCGCACCTTCCCGACGGTCTGGCACCTCGACGGCATGCGCGCCCGCGACGACTGGAACGGCTGGACGCTCGAGACGAACATCGAGCAGTACTACGCCGACAAGAACGTCCTGGTGGTCATGCCCGTCGGTGGCGAGTCGTCGTTCTACACCAACTGGAACGCGCCGGACAACGGCAAGAACTACCAGTGGGAGTCCTTCCTCATCCAGGAGCTGATCCCGGTGCTGCGCGAGGGCTGGCGCGCCAACGAGGACCGCGCCATCCTGGGCCTGTCCATGGGCGGCACCGCGGCGTTCAACCTCGCGGCGCACCACCCGGAGCTCTTCCGCTTCGCGGGCAGCTTCTCCGGTTACCTGGACACGTCGTCGACCGGCATGCCGCAGGCGATCGGCCAGGCGATGAAGGAAGCCGGTGGCTACGACGCCACGAAGATGTGGGGCCCGGCGAATGATCAGCGCTGGAAGGACAACGATCCAAAGCTCAACGTGGAGCGGCTCAAGGGCGTATCGCTCTACGCCTCCGCGGGCAGCGGCAACACCGGCCAGTGGGACACCCCGTCGGCGCAGAACCCGCGCATCCCGGAGAACACCGCAGGCTTCGGCCTCGAGGTGCTGTCGCGGATGACCACCGACACCTTCGCCCAGCGCGCTCGCCGGGCCGATGTGCCGGTCACGCTGCAGCTTCGCGATTCCGGCACCCACTCCTGGCCGTACTGGCAGTTCGAGATGAACCAGGCATGGCCGCAGATCGCGGACTCGCTGCAGCTTTCCGACGACGACCGCGGAGCCAATTGCGTCGTCTCGGGGGCCATCGGCGAGCGCATCAAGGCCTTCGACAACATGGGTTCGTGCCTGTCGCCGGAGTACGAGGCCGGCAACGGCGGCGTGGCGCAGGACTTCACCAACGGCCGCGCCTACTGGCACCCGGCCACCGGCGCCCAGTTCGTGTGGGGCCGCATCGGTGCCCGCTACCACGAGGCCGGTGGGCCGCAGTCGCCGCTGGGGTACCCGAAGACCAGCGAGATGGCCACGCCCGACGGCAACGGCCGCTACGTCCACTTCGAGCACGGCTCCATCTACTGGACGCATGAGACCGGCGCGTACCTGGTCATGGGCGACTTCATGAACCTGTGGGGCAACGAGGGCTGGGAGAAGGGCCGCCTCGGCTACCCGACCTCCGACCGCCGCGACATCCCGGGCGGCGTGGTCCAGGACTTCCAGGGCGGGCAGATCGTCAAGCCGGCCGCGGGTGCGCCGCAGATCGTGCTCGGCGCGATCGGCGCGGCCTACCGCGCGGGCGGCGGCCCCGAGGGATCGCTCGGCTTCGCCACCACCGGCGAGCTCGACATCCGCGGTGGCAAGTTCCAGCGCTTCGAGCACGGCTCCATCTACTGGTCGCCGGAGTCCGGCGCCCACGCGGTGCCCGACGGCGCGATCATGGACCACTGGGGCACCACCGGCTGGGAGACCGGCCCGTTCGGTTACCCGGTCGGCCCGCAGAAGCAGATCCCGGCCGGCGGCCTGGAGCAGGAGTTCCAGGGCGGCTGGATCCGCCAGATCAACGGCAAGATCGAGGAGGCCCGCCGATGATCGCCCGCGGCAGGGGCACCGTCGGCGGCGGCTCGGTCGGCAGCGGCCGCCCGGCCGGTGCCGGAGCGAAGGCGCGTGCGGCGGCGATGGCGCTGATCGGCGCCGGCGCCCTGGCGCTGGCGGCGTGCGGCGGTTCGACGGTCGAGTCCTCCGAGGTCACCGACACCACCACGACGACGGCGGAAAGCTCGGCATCCGAGACGAGCTCGTCGAAGTCGTCGACGACCCGCACCTCCGAGCGGGCCGACGGCGAGCGCGACATCACCGAGCCGGGGGCGGCCCGCGCCAGCGACGCCCCGGATGGCCGGATGCCGCTGTCGGGCGACGACGAGGACTTCCTCGATGCGCTCATCGCCGACGACATCGACGTCGAGGGCACCGAGGATCAGCTCATCGCGGCGGGCCACGTCCACTGCGATGCCGGGGCCGACGGCGGTACGCCGGAAGATGCGCTGGTCATCGACGCGGTCGCCGGCCAGTTGGTGGCCCAGGAACGCACGGCCAAGGATGAAGCGGCAGTGACCGAGGCGATTGCGAAAGCGGCCGAATCGGCGTATTGCTAACGGGCATGCGCAAAACGCTCACCCTGCTCGCGGTCATCGTCCTCGTCGTCGCCATCGTCGCCGGCGTGGGGCAATGGCTGCGGCAGTCGCAGGTCGGCGAGCCGGGCATGCCGGGGACGCCGCCGACTGCGCAGCAGCCCGAGTGGTGCCCGGCCGTCGAGGTGATCGCTGCTCCCGGCACGTGGGAATCCCGGGCCGACGATGACCCGATCAACCCGACGGCGAACCCGAATTCGCTGATCCTGAAGTCCTCCGCGCCGCTGCAGGCGGCGTACTCGCCGGACGACGTGAAGGTGTGGACGGTGCCGTACACGGCGCAGTTCCGCAACTTCAACGCCCAGCACGAGATGTCGTACGACGACTCGCAGGCCGAGGGCCGCGCCCGCATCCAGGAGGAGATGGCGGCCACGCACCGCGATTGCCCGCTGACCGGCTTCGTGCTCATGGGCTTCTCGCAGGGTGCGGTGATCATGGGCGACATGGCCTCACAGATCGGCAACGGCAACGGACCGGTGCCGGCGGACAACGTCCTGGGGGTCGCTTTGCTTGCCGACGGCCGCCGCGAACCCGGCAAGGGCATGGTGCCGGGCAACCCGGTCGCCGGCGTCGGCGCGGAGGTCGCGCTGGCCCCGGTCAATCTGCTGGTGCAGCCGATCGTGCCGGGCGCGACGATGCGGGGCGGTCGCCCGGACGGTTTCGGGGCCCTCAATGACCGTGTGCAGGACATCTGCGCCCCGGGCGACACCGTGTGCGACGCGCCCCCGGGCATCGGCGATGCGGTGGCGCGCGCCCAGGATTTCGTGGCCGCCAACGGCGTCCATGCGACGTATGCGGACAACCCCAACATCATCCCGGGCACCACGGCCGTCGCGTGGACCGAGCAGTGGGCCCGCGGCCTCATCGACGGGGCGCTGGCCAACGCCGACTAGTGCGTGTGTGCGGCTTGCGGACGCCGCAACGGGCGGCGTGGCCGCTTTACGGACCGCGCCGGTCCGTCGCAAAGCAATCGTTCCTTGCGTAACGTGAGTCCCATCAGTCACACCCGTTTACGCCCTTAACGTGACGTACGGCACGCCGACCGCGTACGGTTTTTAGCGGTGAAAGTAATTTGCGATACCGTGGGCCACCGCCTGAACCGCCCCGCGGCGCGCCGCCGACGCTAAAAATAACGGGTCGGTAACGTTGTGCCCTCGAGGCACGACATACCACGACGAACGAACGAACAACGAGGAGCACCATGGACCTGAGCATGCTGATGGGCCAGTTCATCGATGCCGAAGGCAACTTCGCCTTCCCCGACGACATGTCCGTGCCGAATCTGTCCGAGATGATGTGGCAGATCAACACGATGAAGGGCGAGCTCGACCAGCAGCAGGTCGCGTTCCACGACTACTCCAGGTCCCGCGAGGGCGAACTGGTCACCTACACCCGCGCCGAGGTCAACCGCCGCATCAAGGCCGTCGCCGCCCGCCTGCAGCAGGTCGGCGAGCCCGGCGACCGCGTCGCGTTGCTCATGGGCAACAGCCCCGAGTACCTCTTCGGCTTCCTCGGCGCCCAGTACGCCTGCCAGGTGGCCATGCCGCTGTACGACCCGACCGAGCCCGGCCACGGCGACCACCTCAACGCCGTCCTCGAGGCCGCCAAGCCCAACGTCGTGCTGACCAACAAGAGCTCCGCAGCCGCCGTGCGCTCCATCTTCGCCGCCCGGCCCGCCGCCGAGCGCCCCCGCGTGCTCACCATCGACGCGCTGCCGGATTCGCTGGCCGACAACTTCGTCTCGCCCGCCGACGACGCCAAGTACGCGCCGCAGCTGGAGAAGGACGCCGTCCTGCTGTTCACCTCCGGCTCGTCGCGCACCCCGGAGGGCGTCCGCATCGCCGGCCGCTCCATCCTGTCCAACGTCTTCCAGGTGCTCTCCGCCGCCCACCTGCAGCTGCCGCTGCGCCTGGTGACGTGGCTGCCGCTGCACCACAACATGGGCATCGTCCTCGGCGCGTTCGTCACCGCCCTGGGCCTGCCGTTCGACATCATGTCCCCGCGCGACTTCATCCAGCATCCCGAGCGCTGGATCGAGCAGCTGAACAAGCGCGGCGACGACGAGGTGAACATCTACACCGTCGTGCCCAACTTCGCCCTCGAGCTGGCCAACCGCTTCGCCGTGCCGGAGGATGGCGCCGACCTGGACCTGTCCCACGTCGACGGCCTCATCGTCGGTTCCGAGCCGGTCACCGAGAAGGCGACCCGCGAGTTCCGCGCCAACTTCGAGAAGTTCGGCCTGCCGGCCAACGCCATCCGCCCCGGATACGGCCTGACCGAGGCGACGCTGCTGGTCACTCTGCCGCAGGGCGAGGTGCGCCCGCGCGTGACCTGGGTGTCCCGCGAATCCCTCAACGACGGCGAGCCCGAGCGCGTCGAGCCGAACACCGCGGATTCCGTGCCGCTGATGTCCAACGGTTCGGTGGCCAAGCCGCAGCACCTCATCGTCGTCGACCCGGAGACCCGCACCGAGCTGCCCGACGGCAAGATCGGCGAGATGTGGGTCCACGGCGACAACATCCCGCTGGGCTACCTCACCGACCTGGAGCAGAGCGAGAAGGTCTTCGGCAACGATCTCGCCGCCCGCCGCGACGGCGACTCCCGCGCGGAGGGCGTCCCGGCGGATGCGAAGTGGATGGCCACGGGCGACCTCGGCGTCTTCCTCGACGACGAGATCCACATCACCGGCCGCATCAAGGACCTCATCGTCATCGCGGGCCGCAACCACTACCCGCAGGACATCGAGGCCACCGTCGACGAGGCCACCGATCACGTCCGCCCGGCCGTCGTCGCCGCGTTCTCCATCGAGGGCGACGACGTGGAGAAGCTCGTCATCGTCGCCGAGCGCGATTTCCGCAAGGACGCCTCCGGCGACGCCGCGGCCATCGACGAGATCCGCGCCGCCGTCACCAAGGCCCACGGCATCCAGCCGGAGGACGTGCGCATCGTCGGCATCGATGAACTGCCGCGCTCGTCTGCCGGTAAGATCGCGCGACGAGTGGCCCGCGCCGCCTACCTCGACGGCGGTTTCGAGTAACACCACGAACTATTAAGGACAAAGCCCACGATGGATGACAACAAGGGACGATCCGGCATGACGGTCGCCCAGATGCGCGACTGGCTTCGCGACTGGGTGATCACCACCACCGGCCTCACGCCGGAGGAAGTCACGCCGGAACGCCCGATGGAGGAGTTCGGGCTGTCCTCCCGCGACATCGTCATCCTCTCCGGCGAGCTGGAGGGCCTCCTGGACGTCCGGCTCGACGCGACGATCGCCTACGAGTACCCGACCATCGCGAAGCTCGCGGTGCGCCTGGTCGAGGGCGACGTCGACAACGCCGACGATTCGGCCTACGACGCCTTCCAGACCGGCGCCGAGGCCGCGCGGTCGCGGCGGCTGCGCGACGAGAAGCTCACCGACATGGACATCGCGGTGGTCGGCATGGCCGCGCGGTACCCGGGTGCGCCGAACATCTCCGAGATGTGGGATCTGCTGGTGTCCGGCCGCGCCGGCACCGGCGACCTGCCGGAGGGTCGCTGGTCCGAGTTCGCCGGCGACGCCGACCTGGCCGCCGAGATCGCCGAGTGCGACACCCGCGGCGGCTACCTCGACGACGTCGTGGGCTTCGACAACGAGTTCTTCGGGCTGTCCCCGCTCGAGGTCGAGAACATGGACCCGCAGCAGCGGATCCTGCTGGAGCTGACGTGGGAGGCGCTGGAGAACGCGCATCTGCCGGCCTCCGAGCTGCGCGGCGAGTCCGTCGGCGTGTTCGTCGGCGCGACCACGAACGACTACGCCATGCTCATGGCCTCCGACCCGTCGACCGCGCACCCGTATGCGCTGACCGGTTCGTCGCCGTCGATCCTGGCCAACCGCATCTCCTACGCCTTCGACTTCCGCGGCCCGTCCATCACCATGGACACCGCGTGCTCCTCGTCGCTGGTGTCCATCCACCAGGCCGTGCGCGCCCTGCGCGACGGCGACGCCGACGCGGCCGTCGCCGGCGGCGTGAACCTCCTGGTGTCGCCGCATGCGACGCTGTCGTTCGGCAAGCTCGGGGTGTTCTCCAAGACCGGTGCCATCCACGCGTTTTCCGAGGACGCCACCGGCATGATCCGCGCCGAGGGCGCCGGCGTCGTGGTGCTCAAGCGCCTGGAGGACGCCGAGGCCGACGGCGACGACGTCCTGGCCGTGATCAAGGGCACCGCCGTCACCTCCGACGGCCGCTCCAACGGCCTGACCGCCCCGAACCCGGACGCGCAGGTCGACGTGCTGCGCCGCGCCTACGCCGACGCCGGCATCCGCCCGCAGGACGTGGACTACATCGAGGCCCACGGCACCGGCACCATTCTCGGCGACCCCATCGAGGCGTCGGCCCTGGGCACGGTGCTCGGCCGCGGCCGCGACGTGGCCAACCCGACGCTGCTGGGCAGCGCGAAGACGAATTTCGGCCACACCGAGGCCGCCGCGGGCGTCGCCGGCGTGATCAAGGTCGTGCTGGGCATGCGCAACGACGTCATCCCGCCGTCGCTGCACTACGCCGGCCCGAACCCGTACATCGACTTCGACGGCGGCCGCCTGGAGGTCGTCGAGGATCCGCGCGAGTGGCCCGAGTACTCCGGCCGCAAGGTCGCCGGCGTCTCCGGCTTCGGTTTCGGCGGCACCAACGCCCACGTGGTGCTGACCTCCCCGCCGGCGCCCGCGCCGCGCGAGGAGCCGACCGCACCGATTGACCCGGCCGCCGCCCGCGAGGCCGGCATGCCGGCGCTGCTGCCGGTGTCCGGGCTGCTGCCGTCGCGCCGCCGCCTGGCCGCCGAGGATCTGACGACGTGGCTGGAGTCCAACCCGAACGCCGACCTGGGCGACGTCGCCCGCACCTTGGCGTCGCGGTCCCGCGGCCGCTCCAAGGCCGTCGTGCCGGCCACCGACGTCGCGTCGGCCGTCGAGGGCATGCGCCGCGTCGCCGAGGGCAAGTCCGGCCCGGGCATCGTGACCGCGGACGCCCCGCTGGCCCAGGGGCCGGTGTGGATCTACTCCGGCTACGGCTCGCAGCACCGCAAGATGGGCAAGGACCTGCTGGCCCTGTCCCCGGTGTTCGCCGAGACGCTGGCCAAGTGCGACGAGATCATCGTCGATTCCGTCGGGTGGTCCCTGCTGGAGCTCATCGCCGACGACGAGCGCACCTACGACCTCGAGTCGGCGCAGATCGGCATCACCGCCATCCAGGTCGCGCAGACCGACATGATGCGCGCGCTGGGCGCCGAGCCGGCCGCCGTGGTGGCCATGTCGATGGGCGAGATCGCAGCGGCCTACGCCGCCGGCGGCCTGACGCTGGAAGAGACCATGCGCGTCGCCTGCGCCCGCTCCCGCCTGATGGGCGAGGGCGAGTCGATGCTGGCCGAGGACGAGCAGGGCGGCATGGCCATGGTCGAGCTGTCCGTCGACGAACTCGACGAGCTGCTGGCCGCCCACCCGGAGTTCGTCGGCGTCGAGCCGGCCGTGTACGCGGCGCCGAGCATGACCACCGTCGGCGGACCGAAGCCGGCCATCGCCGCGCTGGTCGAGTTCCTGACCGGCGAGGGCAAGATGGCCCGTCCGCTGGCCGTCAAGGGCGCCGGCCACACGTCCGCGCTCGACCCGCTGTTGGGCGAGCTGTGGTCCGAGTGCTCCGACGTGGAGCCCACCCCGCTGGCCATCCCGCTGTTCAGCTCCGTCGACCGCGGCGTGACGTACCAGCCCGGTGACGTCGTCCACGACGCCGACTATTTCGTGCGCTGCACCCGCCAGTCGGTGTGGTTCTCCGATGCCGTCTCACGGGCCTGCGCCGCCGGCTACACCACCTTCGTGGAGTTCGCCCCGAACCCGGTCGCGCTCATGCCGACGATGGCCACCGCGTTCGCCGCGGGCCTGCCGGACGCGCAGCTGGTGCACCTGCTCAAGCGCAAGGAGCCGGCGGGGGAGTCCCTCGCCGCCGCGTGCGCGACGCTGTACGCCCACGGCCACGACATCGACCTGTCCGCCCTGGCCGGCCCCGGCGACTTCGCCGACCTGCCGGGCATCCACTGGCGCCACCAGCGTTTCTGGACGGCGGCGCGCCCGTCGTCCGGCGGCCGCGCGAAGCTGCCGGGCGCCCGCACCACCCTGCCCGGCGGCGACGTCGCCTACGCCGGTGACGCGGGGTCGGCGCCGTCCATCCACGCCATCATCGACGCCGCCGTCGCCGACGCCGTACCGGGCGCGACGGTGCTGGCCGTCGAGGAATTCGGCTCGTTGCCGGCTTCCGGCGAGCTGACGACGATCGTGTCGCCCCACCCGGGCGGCGCGGTGATCTCGGTCTACGCCGTCGAGGGCGGCGCCACCGAGCTGCTGGCCAAGGCCGGCGTGGCCACCGTGCCCGCCCCCGCCTCCGCGGCCGGTGCATCGGCCTCGTCCGCCACCGCTCCGGCCGACGCGGGCACCGTCTCCGAATCGACCGCCGCCGGCGCCCCCGCGGGCTTCGGCGCCGCGTCGCGCACCCCGGCCGCCCCGGGCATGCCCACCGCCGCCGGCGCGGGTTCCCCCGACGCCGAGCCCGGCTGGTCGCCGGAGTCCGGCGTGCCGGTGGAGGCGCACCTGCGCACCATCGTCGGCGAGGCCATGGGCTACGACGTCGACGATCTGCCGCTGGAGCTGCCGCTGATCGACCTCGGCCTGGATTCGCTGATGGGCATGCGCATCAAGAACCGCGTCGAGCACGACTTCTCCATCCCGCCGCTGCAGGTGCAGGCGCTGCGCGACGCGTCCGTCGCCGACGTCATCACCCTCGTCGAGGATCTGGTCGCCCAGTCGCACGGCGCCCCCGCCGCCGATTCCGCCGACCCGGCGGCCGGCACCGCCGCCGACGCCGTGGACGAGGCGTTCGCCGCTGCGGAAGGTGGGGAGGCCGTCGCAAAGCAGGGCATTTCCGTGGCGCCCCGCGACGCCTCCGAACGCATGGCGTTCGGCACCTGGGCCACCGTGGCCGGGGCGGGCGTCGGAGGCGTGACCGACGAACTGCCGGCGCTTGACGACGCCACCGCGGAAGCCATGTCCGCCCGCCTGTCCGAGCGCACCGGCGCCGCGATCACCGTCGACGACGTCCGCGCCGCCGGCACCATCGCGGACCTCGCCGAAACCCTGCGCCCCCACCTCGAAGTCGAGGTCGAGGGCAACATCCGCGTGCTGCGCGAACGCCCCGAAGGGTCCCGCACCCCCGCGGTGTTCCTGTTCCACCCGGCCGGCGGGTCCTCCGCCGTGTACCAGCCGCTGGTCCGCCGCCTGCCCGACGATGCCCCCGTCTACGGCGTCGAACGCCTCGAGGGCGACATCACCGACCGTGCCGCCGCCTACATCGACGACATCAAGGACCGTGCCGCCGGCCTGCCGATCGTCCTCGGCGGCTGGAGCTTCGGCGGCGCCCTGGCCTACGAGGTCGCGCACCAGCTGATCGGCTCCGGCGTCGAGGTCGCGCAGATCATGCTGCTCGACACCGTGCAGCCGTCCGAGAAGGTGCCCGACACCCCGGAGGAGATGCATGCCCGCTGGGACCGCTACGCGGACTTCTCCAAGCGCACCTACGGCCTGGACATTCCCGTGCCCCACGACCTGCTGGACCAGCAGGGCGAAGAGGCGCTGCTGACCATGCTCGAGCAGTTCCTGGCCACCGCCGACTCGTCGCAGCACGGCCTGTCCGGCGGCGTCCTGGAGCACCAGCGCGCCTCCTTCGTGGACAACCGCATCCTCGACCAGCTGGACATGTCCCGCTGGGCCGACGTCGACGCGCCGGTGGTCCTGTTCCGCGCCGAGCGCATGCACGACGGCGCCATCGAACTGGAGCCGCGCTACGCGACGATTGATGACGACGGCGGCTGGTCCGCTATCGTCGAGGATTTGGAGATCGTGCATCTGCGCGGCGACCATCTCGCCATCGTCGATGAACCGGAGATTTCCAAGGTCGGTTCCTGGCTGGGGGACCGGCTGCAGAATCTGGACGCCGCAACCCGGAATGGACAGCAATCGAAGTGACTCTCAACACCACCGCCGAAAAGCTCGCCGACCTGAAGGAACGCCTCGCGGAAGCGCAGGACCCGGGCAGCGAGCGGGCCAAGGCGCGCCGTGACGCGGCCGGGCTGACCACGCCCCGCCAGCGCATCGCGCGGCTGGTCGACGCGGGGTCGTTCGTCGAGACCGGTCAGCTCGGCCGCACCCCCGACGAGGACGGCGCCCCCTACGGCGACGGCGTGGTCACCGGCACCGCCCGCATCGGCGGCCGCCCGGTGGCGGTGTACGCCCACGACAAGTCGGTGTACGGCGGCTCGGTGGGCATCACCTTCGGCAAGAAGGTCTGCGATCTGATGGACCTGGCGACCAAGGTCGGCTGCCCGGTCATCGGCATCAACGACTCCGGCGGTGCCCGCATCCAGGACGCCGTGACGTCGCTGGCCATGTACTCCGAGATCTCGCGCCGCCAGCTGCCCCTGTCCGGGCAGTCGCCGCAGATCTCCATTCTCCTGGGCAAGTGCGCCGGAGGTGCCGTGTACGCCCCGGTGACCACCGACTTCCTGGTCGCGGTGAAGGACCGCACCGAGATGTTCATCACCGGCCCCGAGGTCATCCGTTCGGTCACCGGCGAGGACATCACCTCGGCCGAGCTCGGCGGCGCGGAGCAGCAGGCCCGCAACGGCAACGTCTCCTACGTCGCCGACGACGAGGAGGACGCGTTCAACTACGTCCACGATCTGCTGGATCACCTGCCCAGCTCCGTCCACGAGCCGCTGCCGCCGTATTGGGCGCCGCCGGAGGACGTCACCGATCGCGACCGCAGCCTCGACGGCATAATCCCGGATGACCCGAATGCCGGCTACGACATGATGGAGGTCCTGACCAGGATTTTCGACGACGAGGACTTCGTCGAGGTCCAGCCGGATTACGCGCCGAACCTGATCACCGGCTTCGCCCGCGTCGACGGCCGCACCGTCGGCGTGCTGGCGAACCAGCCGATGCACCTGGCCGGTTGCCTGGACGCGGATTGCTCGGAGAAGGGTTCGCGGTTCTCCAACATCTGCGACGCCTACGACATCCCGATCATCTACGTCGTGGACACCCCGGGCTACCTGCCGGGCGTGCAGCAGGAGAAGTCGGGCATCATCCACCGCGGCGCGAAGCTGGGCTTCGCGCTGGCGCAGGCCTCGGTGCCGAAGGTGACCGTCATCGTGCGCAAGGCCTTCGGCGGCGCGTATGCGGTGATGGGCTCCAAGAACTTGGGCGGCGACCTGAACTTCGCGTGGCCGACCGCGCAGATCGCGGTGATGGGCGCGGAGGCCGCCGTGGTGATGATCCAGGGCCGCCAGCTGGCCGAGATGCCGCCGGAGCAGCAGCCGGCCATGAAGAAGATGTTCATGGACTTCTACAACGAGAACATGACCAGCCCGTACGTCGCCGCCGAGCGCGGTTACGTCGACGCCATGATCATGCCGTCGGAGACGCGCGTCCAGCTGCGCCGCGCGCTGGATCAGCTGCGCGACAAGGAGCTGCCGCAGGTGCGCAAGAAGCGCGAGATCGCCCCGATGTAGTCGCGGTCGGTCACCGCATTGCTTCACGACGGGCCGCCCGACATCTTTCTTCCGGGGGAGCGTCGAACATGTTTCCGTGCCCCCGAGAGGCGTCCGATCCGCCCGCGCGGCTAGGCTTTGCCCTGCGAAACGGACTTTCTAGGAGCAGATGGCGATGACCAACCCGTATGACAACCCCTTCGGCGACCAGGGCGGCGTCGATCCGTTCTCCCAGCAGGGTCAGCAGGGTCAGCCCGGCCAGTCGCCGTACGGCCAAGCCGACTACGGCCAG
>DHCFI07803__coassemble_1415_pt1 | contig 18822 bp, 17 predicted proteins | sample DHCFI07803__metabat2_low_PE_024 | metagenome-assembled genome bin DHCFI07803 | reverse complement strand
CCCCCATCGGGGCGACCGCCTTTCATCGTTGGGCCGTCTGTTCGTCGGTTCGCGGTCTATTCGTCGGTCCGTCGTCGGCGTCCGTTTGTCGGTTCGCCGTCTGTTCGTCGGCTCGCCGTCGGCGTCAGATCTGCGTCAGCAGCCCGGCGACGAGCACCAGAATGATGAGCACGAACAACGCGATCTTCACGGGTGACTTACGCATGGTCAGGTCTCCTCTTCCACGTCCCGGCGCATCAGCCGCGATCGTGCTCAACCAATTCGATTCTCGCCCTGTCTGCGCGGGTCGGCCGTTTGGCCCACCGCCCGGACACCCGGCCCACGACGATGTCGATGAGGCCGATGAACGCGAAGGCCGCGGCCCCGCCGACCGGCAGCAGGAACGCCAGCAACGCGAGGGTCTGGCCGAACACCGACAACTGCGTCAGCCATTGGCCGATCGCGTCGACGGAACCCTCGAGGGCGTGGTACACGGCGGTTCACCTTACCCGATTCGTCGAAAAGCCCTTAGCCCACCGACGCGTCCGCGCCGGACAGGCCGCGGCGCTCGAGCAGCGGGCGGATGTCCTTGTCGCGTCCGCGGAACTCCCGGTATGCGCCGGTGAAGTCGATCGCCCCGCCTCGAGAGAGGATCAGGCTGCGGAAACGGTCCCCGCCGGCACGGGTGGCGCCGCCGTTGTCGGCGAACCAGCCGAAGCCGTCGGCGTCGAGGGCCTCGGCCCAGAGGTACGAGTAGTAGCCGGCGGAGTAGCCCCCGGCGAAGATGTGGTTGAAGTACGAGGAACGGTAACGCGGGGCGAGGTTGGCCACGTCCAGGCCGAACTCCTCCAGCGCGCGCTGCTCGAACTCCCCCACGTCGCCGACCGCGGCGGCTTCCTCCGGGCTCAGCGAATGCCACGCGAGGTCCAGTGCGGAGGCCGCGAGGTATTCGGTGGTGGCGAAACCCTCGCCGGCGGTGCGGGCCCGCTTGACCGCCTCGACCAATTCACCGGGAATGGGTTCGCCGGTGTCGACGTGGAACGCGTAGTTGGACAGGATCGACGGCTCCAGCGCCCAGTTCTCGTTGATCTGGGAGGGGAACTCGACGAAGTCGCGGGGCACGTTGGTGCCGGAGAACCGCGGGTAGCGGACGTCGGAAAGCAGCCCGTGGAGGGCGTGCCCGAACTCGTGGAAAAGCGTGGTGACCTCGTCGAGGGTCAACAGCGCCGCCTCCCCCTCGGCGGGTTCGGCGATGTTGAGCACGTTGACCACCACGGGCTTGGTGCCCAGCAGATGCGACTGCTCGACGAAGGAGCTCATCCACGCGCCACCGCGCTTGGTGGGGCGGGAGAAGAAGTCGGTGAGGATCAGGCCGATCCCGGAGTCGGCGTCGGCGTCGCGCACCTCCCACACCTGCACGCCGGGCGCGTAGCCGACCAGGTCCTCGCGGGGGACGACCTCGATGCCGAACAGCAGCTTCGCGGCGTGGAAGACGCCGTCGCGCACCACCCGGTCGAGCTGGAAGTAGCGGCTGAGTTCCTCGCCGTCGACGGCGAACTCCGACGACCGGCGGCGCTCCGCCCAGTAGGGCCAGTCGGGGGCGCCGACCTCGGTGGCGCCTTCGTACGCGTCGTCGCCGGTCTCCTCCGCGGCCAGGTCGGCGACGCGCTTGTACTCGCCCTCGGCATTGGCCACGGCGGCCGGCGCGAGATCGGTGATCAGCTTCTTCGCCGCCGCGGCGTCACCGGCGGTTTCGTCGGCGATGACGTAGTCGGCGTGGGTGTCGTAGCCGAGCAGGCGGGCGCGTTCGGCGCGCAGGCGGACCTCCTCCAGCAGCACCGGCCGGTTGTCGTGGCCCTCGCCGGTGCCGCGGGCGATGGAGGCGGCGTAGACGCGGGCACGGGCGTCGGGTGACTCCAGGTCGGTGAGCACCGCCTGCACGCTGGGCAGATCCAGCGGGATCAGCCAGCCGGCGTCGTGGCCGGCCTTGCGGGCGTAGCGGGCGAAGTTGTCCTTCGCCGCCTGCGACAGGCCCGCCAGCTCGGCTTCGTCGGTGATGGCCACGGCGCGTTCGTTGGTGTCGGCCAGAAGGTTCTCGCCGAAAGCAGTCGACAGCTCCGACAGCCGGGAGTTGATCTCCTTCAGGCGCGTCTTGCCCTCGTCGTCGAGATCGGCGCCGGCGCGCCGGAAATCGCGGACGACCTTGTCCAGCAGACGGCGGGCTTCGTCGTCGAGTTCGGGCACCTCGCCGGTCCCGGCGTCCGGGCCGGACGATGCGGCCGCCGGGCCGTCGTAAAGCTCCGCGACTCGCTTGATGCGGCCCCACAGCCCTTCGTTCAACCGGACCCCGTCCATGTGGGCGGCCAGTTCCGGCGCGATGACGGCCTCGATGGCCAGGCGCTCGTCGGTGGCGTCGGTGCCGGCGACGTTGAAGAAATACGCGGCCACCCGCTCCAGCAGGCGGCCGGACGCCTCCAGCGCCTCGAGGGTGTTGGCGAACGACGGCTCTTCGGGATTGGCCACGATCGCCGCGATCTCGGCATCGTGGTCGACGAACGCGGTGCGGAAAGCGGGGATGACGTGCTCGTCGCGGATCGCGGCGAAGTCGGGCAGCCCGTACGGCAGCGTCGACGGCGCGAGCAACGGATTGTCGGTTGCCGTGCCGGTTGCGGTGCCGGAGGTGGCGCGGGAGTCGGTGGTCTCGGGGGACGTTGCGTTCATGGCCACCCACCATAGCGCCGACGCCGGACGCGCCCCGCCGCCATCGTGGGCCCGGAAAAGCCGCCGCCGACGGGAGTTGATCCGCGCCATGGGCTCCGGGGACCGATACGGGAAAAGGATGCTTGCCGACGGAATCGTCGCCCACGCACACGACGCGATGGTCGAAGTGCGCGACGACCGGTTGCGCGTGGTCCGGCTTGCGGCCACCGACGAGGACGGGCCGGTGGTGATCCTCGACGTCGGCGCCGAGGAGGTGCTGCGCACCGCGTGGGCGGTCAAAACGGTGCCGGGTGGCATCGGTGGAAACGCGAATCCGAGCGGCGGGGACGCGAACCCCGGCGGCGGGGACGATGGCGAGCAGGTGCTCGTGCTGGACATCGTCATGCGCGACCCGGATTTCGATCCCGGCCAGGGCCCGATGGAGTGGGCGCCGCTGCGCATCCCCTTTCCGCTGGAGGCGACCGACGACGTCCGCGCGCTGCGTTCGGCCATCCACGCCGGCTCCGCGCGACGCCGGGTGGCGGAGCCCGCCGGTCCGGACCCGGTGCCGGCGACTCCCCCGCCACCGCACCCGGACCACCCGAACACCCCGCGCGCCGACCTCGCCGCCGCGATCGACAGGATGGCGCACCGGGACGCGCCGTCGACGGCGGCGTTGCACCACCTGCGCCACTACCCGCGGCCCGACGACTGGTTCCTCGGCGTCGGCAACTGCCATTGGCAGGATGTCGAGCGGTTCACCGCGGCGCTGCGCTGGGCCATCGGCCGCCGCCGCAATGTCGGGGCCACGCTGCCATCGGAGCCGGGCCCGACGGAGGCGTTCCGGATGTGGGAAGAGCTCACGCTGGCGGCGAAAGCGGGCACCATCGGCGCAGAGGAGCATGACGCGAAGATGTCCGGGGTGTTGTGGACCGCGGGTTTCTGATCCCGGCCACCCGCCCGAACCTCGTCCCCCTCCCCCGACCTCCGGCTATCTCCGCGTCGGTTCGAACGACGTCCAGGCGTCGACGCCGTGAAACGGCTCGCCCGGGTGCAGGGCGACGCGCCGCCACGGGCTCAGCGCGGTATCCAGGCAGCGTGCCATGGACGTCGCCCGACGCGCGGTGTCGTCGATGGCCGACGACACATCCGCCTGCGACGACCAGTACAGATGGCCGCCGATGCACGCCGCGCCGCCGGCCCGCAGCACCTGGATCCACGCGCGGTAATCGTCGGTGAAGAACCCCGGCTGCCGGCCGTGGAACGCTTCGACGTCCGCCAGGAACCGCAGGTGCCGCGATTGGAGACTGTCGCGGTGCGTCGGATGGGAGTCACCGTCGGTGGCGCCCCCACCATTCATGGAGCATCTCGATCCAATCGCCGATCTGCGCGGCCGGGTCGCGCGTGCCCGGCAGCATCGGAAGTTGGTCGTTGTCGGCGCGCCAGGCGAAAGAGAACTGAAGGCCCGTGGCCAGGGCCCGGATCGATTCGTCGTCGAGCGGGGCACCGGACCACGTGAATTCGATTTCCTTCGACGGGCCGCGCGGGTCATCGCCGAGGAACATCGACGTGCGCGGAGGCCCCTCGGGTTTCGTTCGCGAAAACAGCCCCATGGTGGCCGATGGTAGGGCCGCGAAGTCGCCCGCGCAGCCATCCGGCCACTTACGCTGGATACATGGAAGATCCCCGCACCACGCCCGACGCCGGTCCTGATTCCACCGTCCCCGCTGCCGGTGCCGACGGCGGTGCCGACGCCGCCGCCGGTCCCGAGCTCTCCGGCCACGGCCACGACACGGGCGTACTCACCGTCGACGCCCCGGCCGGGGCGTTGACCGGGCGGGTGCGCGACGGGGTGCTGCGGATCCACACCATCCCCTACGCCACCGCGGCGCCGTTCGGCCCGGCGTCGCCCGCCGCCCCGGGCCCACATGATGGCCGCGAGCCGATCGGCGACGTCATCGGCGACGGTTCCGGCACGCCGTTGCGCGATGGCGTCGGCCACATGCAGTTGACCGTCACCGCGCCGATCGCTGGCGTCGCAGGAGAGCGCAACCGCAACGGGGCCGGCGCCCGCCCGATCCTCCTGTGGATCCACGGCGGCCGGTTCGAGGAGGGCCACCCCTCCGAACCGTGGTGCGGCGCCCGGCATTTCGCGGAGCAGGGCATCGTCACGGTGTCCCTGGGCTACCGCAAGAAGCTGGACGGTTTCTGGCGCCGGCCCGACGAGGGCCGGGCCCCGTACCGCGCCGTCGACGATCTGCTCATCGCCCTGCGCTGGGTCCGCGACAATGCCGCCGCGTTCGGCGCCGACGCCGCCAACGTCACCTTGTCCGGCCAGTCCGCGGGCGCCGGCCTCGCCTTGGCGCTGGCGTCGGACGCGCGGGCGGAGGGGCTGGTCCACCGGGTCATCGCGCTGTCGCCCGGGTTGTCCCGGGGTTCCGGCGGTGCTTTGCGACGTCTCCTCGTCCGCCTCGCGGGTTTCCCCGCCTCCGGCGACGTGACCCGCGAAGTGGCGGCGAAGGCGTACCGGGCCATCGCCTCGGTGGCGCCGACGGACACGGCGGTGGGGCCGCGCATCCGCGAGATCCGGGCCCGCGTGCCGCTGGTGGTGACGGTGACCAGCGAGGAGTTCCATTTCGCGCCGCCGCTGATCAAGGCGGATCAGCTGCCGGGCGCCCGCGCTCTGGCCCGGGTCATCGGCGCCGCGCACGGCGGCGTCGGCCCGCTTCCGCCGGAGGCCGGTGATCGGCCCATCGGCGGCGTCATCTCCGATGCGGCGATCCGGGCCAGCGCGGTGGCCGTCGCCGACTCGTCGGCCGCCGCGGGCATGCCCACGTGGGTCGGCGAGTTCCGTCCGGGTGCCGGCACCGGCATCGGCCCCGACGGCAGGGTCACCGAGGGGGCACCGCACTGCGTGGATCTGCCCCGGTTCTTCGGCCGCGAAGAAGGCCACCCCTTCCACGGAGAAATGGTGTCGTTCATCCGCAACGGCGATCCCGGCTGGCCCCGCTACCGTGCGCCCGAGCGGATCGGCCGCATCTGGTCCGGCGGCGGCGCCGAGGCGGTGGAGACCGAGGAGCCCGATCCGTGGGGCGGTGTGCGGGCGATGTTCCGCCGGCGGTGACGCCCCCGCGAGCCGTGGGCGGCGCGCCGGGCCCCGGGGTCAGCCGCCGGAGAGCAGATGCTCGCCGAGATAGGGCAGCGCGAAGGCGAGATGCCCGTACTTCGGCGCCCGGACGAGCTCCCGTTCGATCAGCCGCGCCCGCCGCGGCGACAGGCCCTGCGGCGTCAGGCCGAGTTCGGCGGCGATGTCGCCGGTGGCCACGGCGTCTTCGCCGGATTCGGCCATGAGCCGGGCCATCGCGTCGAGGACGATGCGTTCGCCGTCGGGCACTCCCCGCAGTGAAGGTCGATGGACCTGCGCGCCCATCCGGTCGATGGCCCGGTCGCGGATATCGGATACGTCGGCGGAGGTGATGGCCGGCCCGTCGTCAAGCGAGGCCCGGGCCCACGCCAGCGAGCCCACCAACTGGATCAAATACGGGTACCCGCGGGAAATGTCGGCGGCCGATTCGGCGGCGTCGGCGTCCATGGGGCGGCCGCCGTCGGCGGACGTGCGGCGCAGCGCATCGATGGCGGCGTCGCGGTCCACGGGGCCGAGGTCCAGGCGTTCGGCGCGGCGCAGGAACGTGGTGCCGTCGCGGGAGAGCAATTCATCGATGCCGTGCGGCAGGCCGGCGGCGGCGAAGGCGACGTCGAAATCATCGCGGACCAGGTCCTGGTAGGCGGTGGCCAGCTCCTGCATGGCGGCGGGATCGGCACTCTGGACCTCGTCGACGGTGATCAGCAGACCAGTGCCGCGAGCGCGCAGATGCGCCGACAGCTCCCGCAGGCGAGCGATGAGGGTCGGCGCCGGGCGATCGTCGGCGGGGGCGGAGACGTTGATCGAGCCGATGCCCGTGATCGACGCGCCGGTGACGGCCCGGCGCGGCGGCTCATCGGCGACGTCGGCGATGAGGCCGGGCACGGTGGTGCCCACCAGATCTGCGATGAGTGATTCGCCGACGTGGGCGCGCGCGATGACCCATCCCTGGGCGCGGGCGACGTCCTCGAGCTCATTGAGCAGCACGGTTTTGCCGATGCCCCTCGCCCCGCTGACCAGGATCGCCCGGTAGGGGCTGCCCGGGCCTTCGGCGAGCGCGAGTTCGAAATCGGCCAGCAGGCGATCGCGGCCGGCGAGGACCTGCGGCGATACGCCGAAAGTCGGCCGGAACGGGTTGCGGGGCCGTCCGGCCCCCGTCCTTTCCACCATCTCCGCCGTCTCCTCGCGTTAGATCCGTTATATCCGGAGTTTCATTGTAGATCCGTTAGATCCGTGTATCCGGTGTAGATGCGTTAGATCCCCCTAGAGTCCCCTAGAGTCCCGTCTCCAGGACGACCTGCAGGATCTGCCAGCACACCAGCAAAGTGATGAGGGTGATCAGCACCGCCCATACGCCGCGGTACTTCATGAACAGGTTGTCCCCGTGCGGGTCGCCGTCCGGGGCTTCGCCGCGCTCGTGCATCGGCCGCGGGTCGGGGCTGCCGTCCCACTGGGGCCGCGGGGCGGGGCCGCCGTCCCACCGGGGATCGGATTCGTCGTCTCGTCGCTGCGGTTCCATGCGCCCCATCATGCCGGAATCGCGATCGCGCCGGAGTCCGGTGGCCGCCGATCACCCACCGCTCACCCATCGCCGATCCGTCCCCCCATCCGTCACCGCATTGCCACCACCCCATCACCGGCCCGCCGCCGATCCGCCGCGGCTGATAGCTTCGGGATCATGTCGCTCGACCTGCTCGACCCGGACAATCCCGACCTCTCCCCCGTGTCCCCGAAGCTGGCGACCGCCCGCCGGATCACGGCGGCCATTTGGTATCTCCCGCCGCTCATCACCTTTGCCGCGCTGGCGGTGTTTCTCCACGTCCTGTGGTGGATCGGCGCTGCGGCGGTCGCGGTGATCTTCATCTGGAACCTGTGGCTCATCGGCCGCCAGGTCTCCGCGCACCGCTACCGCGAGGACGACGAGGACATGATCGTCGCCCGCGGCCGCTGGTGGCGCTCCGTCACCGTCGTCCCCTACGGGCGCATCCAGTTCATCGACATCGACGAAGGCCCCCTGCTGCGGCTTTTCGGGTTGGCCACGGTCAAGCTCAACACCGCCTCCGCCACCTCCGACGCGCAATTGGCCGGCCTGCCTCGCGCCGATGCCCGGGCCCTGCGCGAGCGGCTGTCCGAACGAGCCCGCGAGAGGATGGCCGGGCTGTGACCGGCCCCGTCGGACCCGGCCGCCGCCGTGTCCATCCCGTCACCCCGCTGCTCGTCGGCGCGCGGGCGTTGGCCGCGGCGATTGCCGTCATCGCGTTCAACGTGGTCCAGCAGTCGTCGTCCCTCGGCGACCTGGTCGACTTCGTCACCGATTCGGGCCCGCTCGTCTGGCTGGCCGTCACGGGCATTGCCCTGCTCATCATCGCCATCACCGCCGTCCTGTCCTGGGTGTCGTGGAAGTACCGCTTCTTCGAGCTTGCCGACGACGAGGTCCGCATCGGTTCCGGCTGGCTGATCCGGTCCCGGCGCACGGCCCGGTTCGACCGGGTGCAGGCCGTGGACATCAACCAGCCGCTGCTGGCGCGCATCGCCGGTTTGGGCGAAGTGAAGGTGGAAACCGCCGGCGGCAAGGATTCCGAGCTGACCATCCGATTCCTGACCATGGACGATTGCCGGGCGGTGCGCGCGGCGGTCCTGGCGGCCAAGCGGGAGGCGGTCGATGCGGAAGTCGGGCCCAACGGGCCCACCGGGTCCGCCGGGGGCTCCCTGCCCGCGGGGACCGCGGCCACGGACCCGGCCACGCCGACCGGCCCCGGCCATCCGGAGGGCAGCACCGCTCCCGTCGACCCGGCGCGGGAAACCCCGCTCCACGGCCCCGTGCCGCCGGACCGTCTCTTCGTCTCCGCGGCTCTCGGCCCGGGCCTGCTGGTGCTGCTGGCCGCGCCGATCATCTTCTTCGGTTCCTTCGCCGCCATGACCGCCTTCGGCCTCGTCGAAGGCGTGTCCGTCGGCGAGGCCATCGCCTTGACCTTCGGGGCCATCGCCGGCACGTCTTTCGTAGGCGTCGCGGTGTTCCTCGTCGGCATCGTCGCCTCCGTCTGGCAGAAATGGAACCGTTTCCACGGGTTCACGCTGTCCGCCGACGACGACGCAGGCCGCCTGCAGATCCGAGCCGGCCTGACCGCCACCCGCCGACAGACGATCCCCGTCCGCCGCATCCACGCCCTCCAGATCATCGAGCCCGCCTGGTGGCGGCCGGTGAAATGGGCGATGGTGCGCATCAACGTCGCCGGATACGCCGGCGAAGGCTCCGAAGTATCCACGACCCTGCTGCCCGTGGCGCCGCTCGACGACGCCGACGCGATCGTCGACGCCGTCATCGGCCGGGCCACCGGGATGGCCCACGCCCCTTCCGAGGCCCGCTGGGCGACTCCCCGCCGCGCGGTGTGGATCTCCCCCATCGACTGGCGCAACCAATCCGTGCGCATCACCCCGCGCGCGCTGGTCGTCACCTCCGGCCGCCTGCGCCGCCGCCGCGCCGTCATCCCGTGGTCGCGGATCCAAGGCCACACCCTCCGGCGCGGCCCGATCACCCGGGCGCTGTCGCTGGTCGACGTGCGCATCGATCTCGTCGGCGGCCCCGTCACCGTCACCGCGGCGCAGCTCGCACCGGACGATGCGGAGCGCCTGACCAGGGTGCTCGACGAACGGCGCGGGGCGTGAGGCCGTCGTAAAGCGGCAAACCGGGGACGCCCACCTGCCGATGCGGGCACCTGCCGGCCGAAACCGGGCACCCGCCGGGGCCCCGACCCCGACAATCGGAGTCAACCCCGAGGAAGCATCTGCGGATTGACCGGCGTTTCCCTACCCTGGTCCCCATGCATGATTGGTACCGCAGCGCGGTGTTCTACGAGGTTCTCGTGCGCGCGTTCAACGACTCGGACAACAACGGCTCCGGGGACATGAACGGGCTCCGGGAAAAACTCGACTACCTGCAATGGCTCGGCGTGGATTGCCTCTGGCTCCCGCCGTTCTACGACTCGCCCCTGCGCGACGGCGGTTACGACATCCGCGACTTCCGCGCGGTGCTGCCCGAATTCGGCACCGTCGAGGACTTCCGCCTGTTGCTGGAGGAAGCCCACTCCCGCGGCATCCGCGTGATCACCGACCTGGTGATGAACCACACCTCCGACAGCCACGAATGGTTCCAGCAGTCCCGCATGGACCCCGACGGGCCCTACGGCGACTTCTACGTGTGGACCGACGACCCGGACACCTACTCCGGCGCGCGCATCATCTTCGTCGACACCGAGGAATCGAACTGGACCTACGATCCGGTCCGCGGCCAGTACTACTGGCACCGCTTCTTCTCCCACCAGCCGGACCTCAACTACGACAACCCGGCCGTGCAGGAGGCGATGATCGACGTCCTGCGCTTCTGGTCCGACCTGGGCATCGACGGCTTCCGCCTCGACGCCGTGCCGTACCTCTTCGAGCGCGAGGGCACCAACTGCGAGAACCTGCCCGAGACGCACGACTTCCTGAAGAAGTGCCGCGCCGTCATGGACGAGGAATACCCGGGCTGCGTCCTGCTGGCCGAGGCCAACCAGTGGCCCGAGGACGTCGTCGAATACTTCGGCGACCCCGAAGTCGGCGGCGACGAGTGCCACATGGCTTTCCACTTCCCGCTGATGCCGCGCATCTTCATGGCCGTGCGCCGCGAGTCCCGCTTCCCCATCTCCGAGATCCTCGAGTCGACCCCGGACATCCCGTCGTCGGCGCAGTGGGGCATCTTCCTGCGCAACCACGACGAGCTGACGCTGGAGATGGTCTCCGACTCCGAGCGCGACTTCATGTACGCCGAGTACGCCAAGGACCCGCGGATGAAGGCCAACATCGGCATCCGCCGCCGTCTGGCGCCGCTGCTGGAAAACGACCGCAACCAGCTCGAACTGTTCAACGCGCTGCTGCTGTCGCTGCCCGGCTCGCCGATCCTGTACTACGGCGACGAAATCGGCATGGGCGACAACATCTGGCTCGGCGACCGTGACGCGGTGCGCACCCCCATGCAGTGGTCGCCGGACCGCAACGCGGGCTTCTCCCGCTGCGACCCGGGCCGCCTGTACCTGCCGACCATCCAGGACCCGACGTACGGCTACCAGGCCATCAACGTCGAAAGCCAGATGAGCTCGTCGAACTCCCTGCTCAACTGGGTACGCCGCATGGTCCACGTGCGCAAGAAGTACCGGGCCTTCGGCCTCGGCGACTTCCGCGAGCTCGACAACTCCACCCCGTCGGTGCTGACGTACCTGCGCGAGTACGACGACGAGCGGCTGCTGTGCGTCAACAACCTGTCGAAGTACCCGCAGGCCGTCGAGCTCGACCTGTCCGAGTTCGCCGGCGCCATTCCGGTGGAGCTGACCGGTTCGGTGCCGTTCCCCGAGATCGGGGCCGATTCCTACCAGATCACCCTGCCCGGCCACGGCTTCTACTGGTTCGAGCTGCAGACCCCGCCGGAGGCCCCGGTGATCGCCGCGTCGTCGGCGGCGCCGACCGTGCCGGTGGCGCAGGCCATTTCCGACGCCCCGGTGGCCGCGACCGCCGGCGCGCCCGATGATTCCGATGAGCGAGAGGCGAATCGATGACCGACAACGGAAATTCCCACCCCACCTCCGGCGATCTCGGCGGCGGCGCGTCCGCGGGCCCGATCGGCGAGGGGTTCACGCTGCCCGACGCCGACCTGATCGCCTCGGAGCTGGTCCGCACGCTGCCGCTGCACCGGTTCTTCGCCGACAAGGCGGCCGGCATCGACGGCCTGGACGTGCTGGTTCACGCGCCGGCGGTGCGCGGCGACACCGAGTCCCCGGACGTGGACCTGCTGTTCGTCCGCGTGCACAGCGGCGGCGCCTCCCCGGCGTACCTGCTGCCGATCGCCTGGGGCGACGCGCTGCCGGCGGCGCACGAGGACGCTCTGCTCGTCGCCGGCGAGGGCGTGCTGGGCTACGACGCCCTGGTCGATCCCGCGGCGGTGACGGCGCTGGGCCGGACCCTCGCGGCCGAGGGCGCGCTGGGCCCGATGATGCTGAAGAAGGTGCCCGGCGCCGAGCTGCCGGTGCCCGAGAAGGGCCGCCCGATGGGCGTGGAGCAGTCCAACACCTCCGTCATCTTCGACGACGAGGTGATGATGAAGGTCTTCCGCCGCCTGCACCCGGGCGTCAACGCCGACGTGGAGCTGCTGGCGGCGCTGTCGGCGGCCGATTGCGCGTCGGTGCCGCGCCTGTACGGCTGGGCGGAGCTGGAGGTCGACGGTGAGAAGTACACCACGGCGATGCTGCAGGAGTTCGTGCCCAATTCCGCCGACGGCTGGTCGATGGCCCTGACGTCGGTGCGCGACATCATCCGCGAAGCCGACCTGCAGCCGGAGGATCTGGGCACCGCCTTCGGTTTCGAGGCGGCCGCGCTGGGCGCGGCGGTCGCGGAGGTCCACGAGAATCTGGCGGCGGCCGTGCCGGTGCGCGGCCGGGTGTCGGGCGAGGAGCTCGTCGCCCCGATGCGGGTCCGCCTGGCCCATGTGGCCGGGCTGGTTCCGCAGGTCAATGAGCTTTACGACGCTGCCGAGGCGGTATTTGAGAAGGCCGCGGAATCCGTCGACGACGACGGGGTTCCGGTGCAGCGCATCCACGGCGACCTGCATCTGGGTCAGGTGCTGCGCACGCCGCGGCATTGGCTGCTCATCGATTTCGAGGGTGAGCCGTCGCGACCGTGGGACGAGCGGCGCTTGCCGGATCACCCTTTGCGAGACGTCGCCGGCATGGTGCGGTCCTTCGATTACGCGGCGCATTTCCCGTTGCTTACGGGCCGGGAGGATTCCCGCCAGCAGCGTTTCCGCGTCGCGGAGTGGGCCGACCACAACGTGGATGCGTTCCTGGAGGGGTACGCGTCGACGTCGGGGCGCGATCCCCGAGACGAGGCGGCGCTGCTGGATGCGTTCATCCTGGACAAGGCGATCTACGAGTGCCTGTACGAGGCCCAGAACCGCCCGGGCTGGCTGGAGCTCCCGTTGGCCGCGGTGGCGAGGTTGCTTGACACCGAATAGACCGCTTGGTCTATAGTGGCGGCAGGTCCAGAGTTGCGGCGGGCTGCACGAGCCCCGGGACTTCATCGCCGCACGGCAACCGCGGTTCGAGCCTCGGTGCCCTCCCGGGAAGACCGGCCACCGCCGGATCTCCGGCGGTCGGAAGAACTCGACCGGGAGGAACCCGCCATGCGCGCCATCGACGCCGCCACCACCACGAACTCGTCCACGAGCCCCGCCGCGAACGCCATCGCGACAGCAGCCGCGAACGAGCCCCGAATCGCGCCCCAGAACACCACGGGCCGCCACCACTCCCCCTCCGACGCCCGCCGCCTGCGCTTCGCGGCGGCATGGCATCGCCGCAGCACAGCCGGCACCACGGCCGACCCGTCACTGCGCCCCGCCTACGCCGCACCGATCGCCGCGCCGGAGGCCCCGCCGGCCGACGCCCTCGTCGTCACGCCGCAGTCGCTGGATGCCGCCGACGACGGCGAGCGGCTCATCGCCATCGCCCCGGACGGGCGGCGGCTGCACTTCTTCCATGACGGCCTTTTTCGGTGGTCGACGCGCACGGCCGCCGAGATCGTCGTCGACGCCGACGTCGCGCCCGGCCCGTCGCCGCGCCGCCTATGGGTCCGCCATCCCGACAATGGGACATGGTGGACGGATGCGGCCGTATGCCACTTCATCGACTGACGGGTGTTATGGTCAGCACATGCTGACCATTGCCCCGCGTCTCGACGTCATGCACCGCCTCGGCCGCGCCATGGCCGATCCGACGCGATCGCGCATCCTCATGACGCTCCTCGACGGCCCCGCCTACACCGGCGCCCTGGCCGACGATCTGGAGCTGACCCGCACCAACGTCTCCAACCACCTTGCGTGCCTGAAGGACTGCGGCATCATCTTCGCCACCCCGGAAGGCCGCCGGACCCGGTACGACATCGCCGATCCGCACCTGCGCAAGGCGCTCAACGATCTCCTGGACGTCACGCTCGCCGTCGACGCCGACGCCCCCTGCCTCGACCCGTCCTGCCCGGTGGAGGGCTGCTGCGACGCGAGCACCACCGCCGACGCCGACGCCGACCCCGGGTCCGAGCCCGAGCCCGAGCCCGAGGCCGAACCCGCAACCGAGGAGACCGTCCGATGACCTCGGCCTGCGGCTGCTCGCACGTTGCCCCCGAACCCACGGACTTCTCCGAGCCGGAGGCCCCGCCCACGCCCTGGTGGTGCGATCGGGAGGTCCTCGTCCCGGTGTTCTCCGGCGTCGCGCTGGTCGCGGCGTTCCTGATCGGCCTCGCGGCCCCCGACGCCGCCGAATCCGCCTCGTCGGCGACGCTGGGCGGCGCGTTGACGCTGCCCGACTCGGCCGCCGGCGTCGCCTCGCCGGCGCTGTATTGGCTCGCGCTGCTGCTCGGCGCGTCGACGTTCGTGCCCGGCGCGCTGACCGGCCTGTTCCGGCATCGCCGCCTCGGCATCGGTCTGCTCATGACCATCAGCGCCATCGGCGCCGTCCTCCTCGGGTACGTCGCCGAGGCCGCGGCCCTGGCGTTCCTGTACTCCATCTCGGAGGCTCTCGAGGACAAGGCGATGGACCGCGCCCGCCGCGGCCTGCGTTCGCTGCTCTCCCTCATCCCCGACACGGCGACGGTGATCGACCCGGATTGCGGTTCGCGCCGCACCATCCCCGCGCGCGAGATCCGTCCCGGCATGCGGTTGGCGGTGCCCGCGGGTGGGCGGGTGCCCACGGATTCTTTGCTTGACGACGCCCACGCCACCGTCGATTCCTCGTCCGTGACGGGCGAGTCGATCCCGGTCGAGGTCGCCGCCGGCGACGAGATCATGGCCGGCGTCATCGCGGTCGGCGCCCCGATGACGGTGACGGCGACCGCGCCCGGCGACGACAATTCCCTGACCGCCGTGGTGCGCCTGGTCGAGGACGCCCAGGCGGAGAAGGGCGACCGCGCCCGCATCGCCGACCGCATCGCCCGGCCATTGGTGCCCGGCGTGCTCGTGCTGGCGGCGGTCGTGGCGATCATCGGTTCCCTGCTCGGCGATCCGGTCGAGTGGATCACCCGGGCCCTGGTGGTGCTGGTGGCCGCCTCCCCGTGCGCGCTGGCCATTTCGGTGCCGGTGACCGTGATTTCGGCCATCGGCGCGGCCAGCCGCTTCGGCGTCGTGGTGAAGTCCGGTGCCGCGTTCGAGCGGCTCGGCGCGATCGGCCGCGTCGCCATCGACAAGACCGGCACCCTGACCCGCAACGAACCGACGGTCACCGCCGCCATCGCGTCGAAGCCCATGCGCGAGCGGGGCGTCACCGCCGATGACGTCCTGGACTGTGCGGCGGCCCTGGAACGGCATTCGACGCACCCCTTGGCCGCCGCCATCACGGCGGGAGCTCTCCGACGGGAGGCCGGAACACCCGGGGCCGACGGCGCCACCGAACGAGTCGATGCGGCCGAACGAGCGGCCACCACCGAACCCCCGATCGCGGTCGATGTGCGGGAACGTGCGGGCACGGGACTGACGGGCACCGTCGGGGGCACGGCCATCGCCGTCGGCAGCCCGCGCAACCTCGACCCCGGCGATCTCCGCGACGAGGTGCACCGGCTCGAAGCCGACGGCAACACCGTGGTCGTGGTCCACCGGGACGGCGAACCCGCGGGCATCATCGCCGTGCGCGATGAACTGCGCCCCGAAGCCGCCGAGACCGTCGCCGCACTCGAGCGCGCCGGCATCGGCGTCACCATGCTCACCGGCGACAACCGCCGTGCCGCGCATGCGCTGGCAAAGCAGGCCGGCATCGGCGACGTCCGCGCCGAACTGGCCCCGCGCGACAAATCCGATGCCGTGACGGAGCTGGCCGCCGCCGGGCACGGCCGCGGCCAGGGCGTCGCCATGATCGGCGACGGCATCAACGACGCGCCCGCGCTGGCATCGGCCGACATCGGCATCGCCATGGGCGCCACCGGCTCCGATGCCGCCGTCGAGTCCGCCGACGTTGCGTTCACCGGCCATGACCTGCGGTTGCTGCCCAAGGCTCTGGAACATGCCCGCCGCGGCCGCCGGATCATGGAGCAGAACATCGGCCTGTCCCTGCTCATCATCGTGGGGCTGCTGCCGCTGGCACTGACCGGCGTCCTCGGCCTGGCGGCGGTGGTGTTCATCCACGAAGTCGCGGAAGTGGTGGTCATCCTCAACGGGCTCAGGGCGGCGAAGGCGAAGATCTGACTCCCGGGTGCCGGGCATCACCCGACCCGAGGGAATACCCTTCACCGGGCCCGGGTTATATGGGGTTGGCCGTTCGCGGCCGCGCGGCACCCCCGCGCCCGCCCCTGGGCCGGTTCCCGGATCAATGCCCCGCCTGCCTCCACCCCCGACAGGAGCCCTCCCGTGAATTATCTCGCCAGGATCCTCGGCACCACCAAGGTGCTGTGGCCCTTCTACGTGGGCATCGTCATCAGCTCGATCGGCACCGCGATCGCCTCGCTGGTCAGCCCTTTCCTGATCCGCGACGCCACGGACACCATCGTCGACGCCATCGGCGCCGGCGACCCGGACACGGTCGCCCGCGCGGTCACGGCGATCGTCTGGCTGGCCATCGGCCTGCTCATCGCGGACCTGGTGCAGACCGTCGTGCACAACATCGGCGGCTACCTCGGCGACGTGATGACCGCCCGCATGCGCGAGATCCTGTCCACCCGCTACTTCGCCAAGCTCCTGTCGCTGCCGCAGCGCTACTTCGACGACCAGGTCACGGGCACCATCATCGCCCGCCTGGAACGGTCGATCACCAACGTCACCCAGTTCCTGCAGTCGTTCTCGAACAACTTCTTCCCCATGCTGCTCACCGTCTTCGCGGTGCTCGGCATCACCGGCTGGCACTACTGGCCGCTGGCGCTGCTGCTGGCGACGGTCTTCCCCACCTACATGTGGCTGACCACGCTGACGTCGAAGCGCTGGCAGAAGATCGAAGGCAAGAAGAACGAGCAGGTCGACATCGCCGGCGGCAGGTTCGCCGAGGTCGTCGGCCAGGTCAAGGTCGTCCGCTCCTTCACCGCCGAGGTCCGCGAGGTCGACGACTTCGCCGGTCACTACGACCGCACCGTGGGCCTGACCCGCGAGCAGTCGTCGTGGTGGCACCGCATGGACGCCCTGCGCGGCGGCCTGCTGAACCTCATCTTCTTCGGCATCTACCTGCTGCTGTTCCTGCGCACGCTCCACGGCGACTTCACCATCGGCACCATGGTCATGCTCATCCAGCTGGTGAACATGGCCCGCCAGCCGGCGATGATGATGAGCTTCCTCGTCGACGCCGCGCAGCGCGCCGTCGCCGGATCCCGCGACTACTTCGACGTCATGGCGCTCGAACCGGAGGCGTCCGCGCCGAAGGAACTCGTCGCGGCCGCCGCCACCGACGGCGGCGGAAACGCAAGCGCCGGGTCGTCGTCAAGCGAGGGCGAGGACGGCGCGGCAGCCCGCACCGCCCCGGCCCGCCTGGCCCCGCCCGCCGACGGCTCGCCGGTGATAGACCTCGACGACGTCACTTTCGCCTACGAGGACGGCAACCCGGTGCTCGAGGGAGTGACCTTCAGCGCCGGCCGCGGCGAGAAGGTCGCGCTGGTCGGCGAATCGGGCGGCGGCAAGTCGACGCTGGTCAACCTGATCCTCGGCTTCTACCAGCCGACCGGCGGCGCGCTGCGGGTCTGCGGGGCCGACGTGCGCGACGTCGACATGGACGAACTGCGCAATTCGGTCGGCGTGGTGTTCCAGGACGCGGCGCTGTTCTCCGGCACCATCCGCGAGAACATCGCCTACGGCCGCCCCGACGCCACCGACGCACAGATCGAGGACGCCGCGCGCCGCGCCAACGCCGACGCGTTCATCCGCCGCTTCCCCGACGGCTACGACACCACCATCGGCGAGCGCGGCCTGAAGCTGTCCGGTGGGCAGAAGCAGCGCGTGGCCATCGCGCGGGCGATCCTCAAGGACGCGCCGGTGCTGCTTCTCGACGAAGCGACCTCCGCCCTGGACACCAAGGCCGAGCGCGAGGTGCAGCGCGGCCTGGAGAAGCTCATGGAGGGCCGCACGACGATCATCATCGCCCACCGCCTGTCCACGATCTCCAACGTGGACACCATCGTCACGCTGGATCAGGGCCGCGTCGGCGAGGTCGGCTCGCCCGCCGAGCTGGCGGTGTCCGGCGGCATCTACGCCGAGCTGCTGAAGCTCACGGCGTCGGCCTCGGCGGCCGACCGCAAGCGATTGAAGCAGTTCGGCCTGGAGGTGTAGCCGGGCGGGACGGGGGCCTACGCCGCCCGGTCGACCCAGGACACCAGGTCGCTGCCCAGGATCTCCGGGCGGCGGGGGCCGTCGTACGCGAACAGGGTCACGTAGTCGGCGAAGGTGAAGGAATCGGCGGCGTCGTGCTGGTGGGCGGCGGGGGTGGCCAGTGCGGCGGTCATGTCGGTGGGCTCCGGGGTTCGTGGTCGGCTGTCTGCGTTCGCTTTTCGACGAGGACGTCCGCACGGCGACCGATGGAGAAGGGGCCCTCTCGGGGCCGGCGCTACGGTCGCGGCGCGGACGAATGACAGCTGCACATCGACGACGACGGAACCGCACGATGAATGTTCGCGTGGACCATCGGGTGCTCCTTTCGTCGATGCGCCTGCCCGGGGATCCGGGGCCTTCCCCGGCGGGATGCCGGGCGTTCCCGGCGACTGATGAACAACTTAGTCTAGTTTTGCGCCGGGAGTAAACCCCTCGCCGGAAAAACACGGACGATCGGCCCGTCACCTCCCCCGATGCGGGGGCAGCGCGGGTGCTTCATGGATTTTCCGGGGCGGAGCCGTCCAGGTCGACGACACCTGCGGTCGGCGACAGCGGACCCGACCGGTACAGACCGGTCTAGTTACGACCAGTTACGGTCGCGGCACGATGTAGCGGCCGGCGGCGGGCACGGCCTCGACGGTGACCGGCAGCG
>DHCFI07803__coassemble_1388_pt1 | contig 19995 bp, 19 predicted proteins | sample DHCFI07803__metabat2_low_PE_024 | metagenome-assembled genome bin DHCFI07803 | reverse complement strand
GTGGGCGTGCAGGGCGACGGCCGCACCTACGGCCACCCGATCGTGCTGCGCCCCGTCACGTCCGAGGACGCCATGACCGCCGACTGGACGCGCGTGCCCTACGAGGTGCTCGAGCGCATCTCCACCCGCATCACCAACGAGGTCGCGGAGGTCAACCGCGTGGTCCTGGACATCACGTCCAAGCCGCCGGGAACCATCGAGTGGGAGTAGGCCCCGCGTAGTCCGCGCGCGCCTTCCCGCGAAGCCGAAAGCCGGCCCCCGTTTTCCGGGGGCCGGCTTTCGCGTTCTTCGTTGCGGTTGCTGCTCGTTTCCGCGCTTGCTTGACGACGCTCACGTCGCCTCCGGTTCGGCCTTTCCCGCAGTTTCCGCCGTTCCGGCTGTTCCCGAGGACTCGGTGAGCTGCACCGTGTCGCGGCGGCGCTGCCGCTCGGTGAGGGGGGGGGAGGGCCCACCAGACGATCGCGGCGGCGGCGACGCCGACGAAGCCGACTGCGGCGGACACGGGCACGTCGAACGTGCCGACCAGAATGGAGCGCACGACTCGGCCACCGAACAGTAGCGCGATGGTGATCGGGCCGTCCGATCGGCCCGACCACGACCAGGCCGGATCCGGGTCCGGGGCCCCGCGCTCCGGGCGGTTGCGGTCGAGAGTCAGCGCGTGGATGACCAACAACACGAGAACCGTGATGGCCGTGACCCACGCGGCCGCCGGGATGCCGGGCCACGCCAACGCCGCGGTCAGGATCCCGACCAGTACCGCCGGAACGCCGGCGCGCACCGGGGAGGACATCCGGCGCGCGAGACTCGCCGCCACCTCACCTGCCGTGGCAGGGGACGTGGTGCTCGGGGGCGTGGTGGCCGACATGGCGTCCTTTCGCGGGGTGTGTTCGCATCGTGTTTACCGTCGCCTCCAATGTGCCATTCGCCGTGGACGCATGTCGTGGGCCGGTGGGCTGTGGGCTGTGGGCGCGGGCCGGGCCGGTGGGCCGCATGCCGCAGCCATGAGCCGCGGCCGTGCGAGGTTGGGCGCGGCTATGCTCGCGGGCATGAGCATCGTGAAGATCAACGCCATTTCCGTTCCCGAAGGCGCGGGCGAGGAGCTGGAGCGCCGCTTCGCCGCCCGCGCCGGTTCCATCGACGGCCAGCCCGGCTTCGAGGGTTTCCAGCTGCTGCGCCCCACCGCAGGCGACGACCGTTACTTCGTGGTCACCCACTGGGCCGACGAGGAGTCCTTCGTGGCCTGGCGCGACGGCGACGCCCGCGCCGCCCACGCCGGCGGCCACGGCAAGCCGGTCGCCTCGGGTGCGCAGCTGCTCGAGTTCGACGTCGTCATGGACGTGCCCGCCACGAAGTAGGGGCTCGCGTTCGCCCCGCACCTTCGCCCCGCAGCACCGTCGCCGTCGGCCGCCATGGCCGGCGGCTTTCGCGTGCTCCCGTGCGGTGGTCCCGGGGTATCGTGCAGATGCGGTTACACCCCTTCCGACGGCTACTGCATTGCCGCAGGTGGAGGGCTTCATATGTGAAGCGGTGGCACCATATGTGCACGAAACCGGGGTGCGCGCGAGAGATCTGCCGGGGTGTCGATGAATGCCGGGCCAGGGAGCGGGTGGGACACCGGCGGGGCACCGGCGGGGGCGCCGGCGGGGCGTCGGGCACGTGACCGGGGCTGTTGACGGCATTCCGTGCATGCGCATACACTTTCGAAAGTAGGAATCTTGTTCGATCGCGTTGTGGTCGGATCCGATCGTCGGGGAGGTCGTCATGTCCGCGTTGCGCGCCGTGCCGGACCTGTCCGGCCTCGACCGCGAGGCCACCGTCGCCGCGCTGCGGAAGTCCATGGCGGGCCTGGGGGCCGCGGTCCCCGAATCCGCCGACGGCGTCGACGAGGGGTACGGTCCCGACGGAACCGTCGGGGACGGGCATCGCTCCCCGATGGGGGTCGGGGGTGGGCGAGCGTCTGTGGCGGCCGAAGTTGCCGATGTTCCTGGAGATATCGCAGGTGGGCGCGGTCTTTCTGTGGCGCCCGACGGTGATCGGGGTGGCCGAGGCGTCCGTGGCGTTCGGGGTGGGCGGGTGGCCGGCGTGCCTCCCATGGCGCGGGTCGCCGAAGGGCGCGTTCCCGTTCCCGCCGGGCTGTCGGGGCTTCTCGACGGTGGCCTGCTCAAGGGTGCCGTCAGCTCCATCGACGCCGCGGGCGCGGTGACGGCGGGCATCGTCGCCGAAATCACGGCCGCCGGAGGTCATGTGGCGATCGTCGGGCTCCCGGATTTCTCCCCGCTGAACATCGTCGAACATGGGGGCGATCTCTCACGGGTCCTCGATGTTCCGGAGCCCGGCGATTCGCCCCTCGAAGTGGTGGCGCTGCTGGCGGATGGGGTGGACATGGTCGTCGTGAAGCTGGGCCGCACCCCGCCGCCCTCGGCCGCACGTCCCGTGATGGCCAGGCTGCGGGGCTCCGGCTGCGCGCTGCTGTACGTCGGCGACGGCTGGCCGGGGTCGAAGGTGTCGGTGGCGTCGCGGGTGACGGCGATCCACGGGCTCGGCGCGGGGCACGGGCGCATCCGCGGCGTGGAGTTCCACGTCACCGCGCGCGGGGCCGGCCGCCCCGAACGCGGCGTGCGATGGACCGTCGGCGACTGCCCGGCATCGGAGGCCGCGGCCACCGTATGGGATGGCGACGGCGCGGCACCCGGTGGGCCGGATGCGGACGTGGGTGCGGCGGGTGACGCGAACGTGTCCCCGTTCCCGCTGCGGCGGGCCGAGTGATGGGCGGGGTGCGCTGATGCGGATACTGGGGATGTGGCTGCCGGATTGGCCGATCCAGGCGGCGCGGGCGTCCGGGGCGACGGGCGATGCCGGGCCGACTGCGCCGATCGCCATCGTCGACGACACGACCATCGCCGCCTGCTCCGATGCCGCACGCCGGGCGGGCGTGCGCCGGGGCCAGGGGCGCCGCCATGCGCAGGCGGCGTGCCCCGATCTGGTCGTGGTGGAGGCCGATCCCGCGCGCGACGCCCGGGAGTTCGAGCCGGTGCTCGCCCGCATCGGCGACGTCGCCGCGGGCGTGGAGGCGCTGCGGCCGGGCCTGGTGGTCCTCGGCGCCGACGGCCCCGCGAAGTACCACGGGGGAGAGGCGAAGGCGGTGGAGATGCTTCTCGACGCCGCCGCCCTGGCCGGGGCTGACTGCCTCGCCGGGATCGCCGACGACGTGATCACCGCGGTGCTGGCCGCGCGCCGCGGGGTGCAGCTGCCCGTCGGCGGCGGGCCCGAGTTCTTGCGTGGGGTGTCGTTGGCGGAGGTCGCCGCGGAAACCGCGCTGGATTTCCCCATCGAACTGGGCCGGGCGTGGGTGGATCTGGGATTGAGGACGCTCGGCGACGTCGCGGCGTTGCCCGCGCGCGACGTGGCGGGCCGATTCGGCGCGGAGGGCGCACGGTGGCGCAAGGTCGCAGCGGGTGAACTGGAGCGGCGGGTGTCGCCGCGCACTCCGCCGCGGGATCTTGCGATCGTGCATCGGCCGGAGGAGACGCTGACCCGCGTCGATGCGGCGGCGTTCATCGCCCGTGCGCTGGCGGCGAAGCTGCATCACCGGCTGCGCGAGCACGGCCTGGCCTGCCATCGGCTGGCGGTCACCGCGGAGTTCACCGACGGCGCCGAGCTGCGCCGGGTGTGGCGCTGCGCCGGGCCCCTCGACGAGGCGGCCACCGCCGATCGGGTGCGCTGGCAGCTCGATGGTTGGCTGACCGGGCGCACCATCACGGCTGCGGCGGCTGCAGCGGCTGCGGCTGCATCGGGTGCGGCGGACGCGGGCGCCGACGACTTCGGCGATGCTCCGGGCGATGCCTTCGGTGAGGCATTCGACGACGCCTTCGACGACGATGCCCCCGACGCCCGCGGCATCGCCGCCCTGACGCTGGAACCGCTGGAGGTCATCGTCGCCGGCGTCGAGCGCGACGCGTTGTGGGGCGGAGCCGACGCCGCCTCGGAACGCGCCGGCCGCGCCGCCGCCCGCGTGCAGGGCCTGCTCGGCCCGGAGGCGGTGCGCCGTCCCGTCGACGTCGGCGGCCGCGGCCCGACCGAACGCGTGGCCATGGTCCCGGTCGGGGAGGAGGCCCCTCCCGTCACCGGCCGGTGGCCCGGGGCGCTGCCCGCCCCGAACCCGGCGGTCACGCCCGGCGGCTCCGCGTCGCCGCATTCGCCGTCGGCCCGGCATCCGGCGTCGAAGGTGGAGCTGTGCGACGCCTCCGGCAACGCCATCGCCGTCACCGGCCGCGGCACCCTCACGGCGCCGCCGGCGGTGCTGCGCTGGGGCGGCCGGGACCATACCGTCACGGCGTGGGCGGGGCCGTGGCCCGTCGACGAACGGTGGTGGACCCCCGATGACGCGCGCCGCGCCGCCCGCATGCACGTCGCCGTGGAGGGGGCCGGCGGCGACGGCGGCCGTGGGCCGCAGGCGTTCCTGCTCATCGGCCACGCCGGCAAGTGGCGCATCGAAGGGAGATACGGCTGAGGGGCCCGGCAAACGACGGACCCGGCGCCGGAAATCCGGGCGCCGGGGCGTCGTAAAGCGAAAGCGGCGAAAAACTAGCCGGTCTCGATGTCGATGATCAGGCGGGTCGGGTTCTGCGCCTTGAACACCTTGAACGGGCGGCGCTCGCCGTCGATGCCCGCCACGTACTGGGTCGAACCCTCGAAGGTGCCGAACCCGCGGACCTCCGAAATGGCCGACGTGCCCTCCGGCTTCACCGGGCCCACCGGGTAATCCTCCAGGTTGAAGTCGAAGGGGTAGCCCGTGCCGCGGACGTCGATGGCCAACTTGTGGGCGCCGCTGACGCTGATCGGGTTGCCGCTGCCCTGCTGGGTCGGCATGTCCTCGTAACGCACCCAGTAGCCCGGCTCGCCCTCGCCGATGAACTCGATGACGATGCGGTCGAAGCCGTCGTGGGAACCGATGCGCACGTCCTTGATGCCCAGGTAGGAACCATCCGCGGGGGCGGCCTCGGCCGGGGCGGCGGAGAACTCGCCCGCCGGGGCGGGATCCGACTCCAGCGTCGCCGGCGAACCGCCGCCGTTGGAGCCGCTGGTCCCGGAAGTGCCGTTGCCCGAGACGCCGGCGGACGACGTCGCGTCCTCCGAGCGCATCGACACCGCGTTTTCGGGGTTCGCGTCGTCGCCGGGCGCGCAGGCGACGGCACCGAAGGCCAGGGAGCCTGCGGCGATCACCGCCGCCGCGGTACGCAGTGCGGCGCGATTCGAACGGGTCGAGGTGCGGGGGTGGAACTTCATGCATCTGACCGTAGGTAAGCCTGATTTGATTGGCAATTGGCCCAACCTGTAAAACCCCAGGTCGCGGCGGCCGGTGTGCAAAGTGTTGTGAAACAGTGACCTGACGGGGGCCTCGAACGTGAGACGCGTCACCTTGTTAGGCTGATCCCATGACGGATTCCGTGTGCTCTGACCTGGGACATGAGCCGCTGCCGGGCACGGCGAAGGCGGGCACGTTGTTCATCGCGCTCGAGCACCAGTACGGCTGGAGCCACGACATCCTCGACGGCGGGGTTTTCGGCGACGAGCTCACCGCCCGCATCAAGGAGTGGCTGGCGGAGCGCGGCGGTTCGCTGCAGCTGATCCGCAAGCCGGGGCGCCTGGGCCAGATCCCCTGCGACGGCGTGACCATGTACGTGGCGCACTGCCCGCCGCAGATTCCCGCGCCGGATGGGGCGGGCGCGGATGGGGCTGAACCGGATGCCGCCGCCGCGATCACGTCCCCGCGCCTGGAGGTGCGCCAGGTCTGCGACGTCGAGGAGATGCTTTCGCTCGACATTCGCCTGGGGCGGCCGACCGAGGGGGCGCGGGTCGTCGACAAGCCCCTGCTGCTGGTGTGCACGCACGGCAAGCGCGACCGCTGCTGCGCGGTGAAGGGCCGGCCGATCGCGCAGGCGCTCAACAACGTCCACCCGGACGTGGTCTGGGAGACGTCGCATTCCAAGGGCCACCGGTTCGCGCCGGCGCTGGTGCTGCTGCCGTGGAACTACTCGTACGGGCGGCTGTCGGCGGTGGAGACGAACCAGATGCTTCACGACGCCTCGTCCGGCGTCCTCCATTCCGGCGGCTGCCGTGGCCGAGGGGTGTGGGACGCCCGCGGGCAGGTCGCCGAACTCGCGGCGCGCGAGGAGGCGGGGGAGTGGGCGCTGGATGCCGTGGCGGCGGTGACCGTGTCCGACGTCGCCGACGCGGTGCTGGCCGATCATGGGGTGGAGCACCACTCGCCGGAGATGATCGAGCGCCTGCGCGGGGTGCTGGTGCACGCCCCCGCCGCCGACGCGGCCGCCGTCGTGGAGTTCGACGGCGGCCGGACGTTCGGGGTGGCGCTGGGGAAGACGGTCACCGAGGGCGTGGTGTCCTCCTGCGGTGACGCCCCCGGCCCGAAGAAGGGCTGGAGGGCGTTGGCCGCGGCGCGGATCTAGCGGCGCATGACCTTCTTCGCCAGGAAATTGCCCAGCAGCTGGGCGGCCTGCACGATGAGGATGATCACCAGGGTGGTCACCAGCGTCACGTTCCAGTCGAAGGCACGGTAGCCGTAGACGATGGCGAAGTCGCCGAGCCCGCCGCCGCCGATGTAGCCGGCCATGGCGGACATGTCGACCACAGCGATGAACGCGAAGGTGTAGCCAAGGATCAGCGGGCCGAGCGCCTCGGGGACGATGACCGTGCGGATGATCCGCCAGGGGCTGGCACCCATCGCTCGCGCGGCCTCGATGACGCCGGGGTCGATGGCCATGAGGTTCTGCTCCACCAGGCGGGCCACGGCGAAGGACGCCGCGATGACCATGACGAAGATCGCCGCCTCGGTGCCGATTGTCTTGCCCACCGCGAGCTTGGTCAGCGGGCCGACGGCGGTGACCAGGATGATGAACGGGATGGGGCGCACGAAGTTCACGGCCACGTTGAGCAGCGTGTACAGCGGGCCCGACGGCAGGACGCCCGACGAGCGCGAGACGTACAGCAGCACGCCGAGCGCCAGCCCGATCAAGCCGCCGACGATCATGGTCACGCCGACCATCCACAGGGTTTCGCCGAAGGCCTCGAACATGCGCGGCCGCAGCTGGTCCCAGTTGGTGTCGCGGGCGAGAATCTCGGTGACCGGGGCGTAAGTGGCGGCGATCATCGGATCACCTCGCTTTCGGTGAATTCGTTGAGCTTCACGACGACCCGTCCGGCTGCCGCGGCGGCGTCGTCGCCGCTGAGGCGCAGAGTCAACCGGCCGAAGGACCGGGCCTGCACGTTGGTCACGGAACCGTGCGCGACGGTGGCGTCGAGCCCCTCGGCACGCGCGATGTCGAGCACGCGGCCCAGGGGGACGTCATCGTCGACGCGGACGGTGACCAGCGCGGCGGTGGCGTCGCCAAGCGAACCCAGCGCCGAATCGAGCTCCCGGCCCGCAGGGCGATCGCGCAGCGCGGTGGCCGCGAACCGCCTCCCGACCTCGGTGGTCGGGTGGGCGAAGAGATCGTGGACCGTGGCGTGCTCGACGACGCGGCCGTTTTCCATCACCGCGACGTGATCGGCGATGGCGCGCACCACCGACATCTCGTGGGTGATCAGCACGATGGTGACGCCGAACTTCCGGTTGACCTCGCGCAGCAGCTCCAGGACGTCCGCGGTGGTCTCCGGGTCGAGGGCCGAGGTGGCCTCGTCGGCGAGCAGCAGCGACGGGTTCGTGGCCAGCGCGCGGGCGATGCCGACGCGCTGCTTTTGCCCGCCGGACAGTTGCTCCGGGTAGGAATCGCCGCGGTCGCCGAGGCCCACGAACTCGAGGAGCTCGGCGACGCGGGCCTTGCGCTCGGCGCGGCCCATGCCGGCCAGTTCCAGCGGGTAGGCGACGTTGCCGGCCACCGTGCGGGAGGTGAAGAGGTTGAACTGCTGGAAGATCATGCCGATGTCCCGGCGCACCGCCCGCAGCTGCTTTTCCTTCATTCCGGCGATGTCCGTGCCGTTGAGCAGCACGCTGCCGGAGGTGGGGGATTCCAGGCCGTTGACCAGCCGGATCAGCGTCGACTTGCCGGCACCGGAGTAGCCGATGACGCCGAGGACACCGCCCGGCTCGACGGACAGCGTCACGTCGTCGAGGGCGCGGGTCGCGGACTTGCCGGAGCCGAAGACCTTGGAAACGCCGCGCAGCTCGACGCGGGTGCCGGGCCGACGGTCCGCGGTGGCGGAACCGTTGGCGGCGGCGGTGGCGTCGAGCTGGTCGGGCGTGCCGTGATTACTCGGCATCGGGGTTCTCGCGGGCGTCCTTCTCGGCGCGCTCCAGGATCTCCTCGAGCTCGGCGGCCGGGCGGTTGACCGGGACGGAGGTGCCACGGGAATCGCGGTCCACGGCGGCGAGGACCTCGGGGTCGTGCCACAGCTCCGCCAGCTTCTTCAGGTCCGCGTTGTCCTTGTTGGCCTGCGTGGTGGCGAAGACGTTGATGTACGGCTCGGCGGCCGCGTCCTCCGGGTCATCCTGGAAGATCGCGGTGTTCGGGTCGATGCCGGCGCGCTCCAGGAAGGAATTGTTGATGACGGCCGGGGTGCCCTCGCCGTAGGCGGCGGTGGTCTGGGCGGCGTCGATCGGGGTGACGCTGACGCGGGACTTCTCCGTGTCGATGTCCAGCGGCGACGGGTTGGCGGAATCGCCCTTGAGCGCGATCAGCCCGGCCTTTTCCAGGACGCTGAGGGCGCGGCCCTGGTTGGTGGAGTCGTTGGGGATGACCACCTCGGTGCCGTCCTCGATGTCCTCGACCTTGTCGCCGCCCGTCCAGAACAGCGCCAGCGGGACGATCTCGGTGGAGCCGATCGGGGTGAGGTCCTGGTCGGAGCCGACGTTGTACTGCGCCAGGTACTTGAGGTGCTGGAACAGGTTGACGTCGAGCTCGCCCTCGGACAGGGCGGTGTTGACCGGCGGGTACTCGGAGAACTCCACGACCTCGAGGTCGATGCCGGCGTCGGCGGCCTTCTTCTCGAAGACGCTCCACGCCTCCTTCTCCCGGTCGGTGGTGCCGATGCGGATGGTGTCGCCCTCGGCGAGGGGTGCCGCGGGCTCGTCGTTGCCGCAGGCCACCAGGCCGGTGGCCGCGAAGGCCAGGGCGACGGCGCCGGCTGCGAAACGTCGCAATGCCATGTGCTTCTCCTTTGATGCGGGCCCGTCGCGCTGTTCGCGAATAGACCAAGCTGTCTTGTTGTGGGATCAGCGTAGCACCCCGTGCGGATCGGATAAAAGCGCGATGAGCGGGAGCTTTCCGTGCCGGGCCCCACTTTGCTTGCGTGCGAGTGCTTTGCGACGGTCTCGAGTGGCGTGGAGGGCATGTTTCGGCGGCAATGTTCGAACGTGCATTCGCACTGATCCGGGATCGGGTCTATCGTGGCTGTCATGAGCGTGTGGAGGGGTTCTGCGGGAGGCGCCGGAGACGGCGCCGGGCGCCGTGATGGTCCGCTGAGCTGGTCCCGGATCGAAAGGATTTTGTCCGGGAAGTCCGTGGGGACGCTGACCCCGGGATATGGCGTCAACGGCCATCGAAGAAAGGGGAACGCGCGGGCGAATGCGGCGACGGGCGTCGTCGGGCAGGAGTCTGCGGCAACGAACGGGGTTGCCGGAGCCGGGCCGGGAATCCGCGACGGGGTCGACCTGCACTGCCGGTCCAGCTATTCCTTCCTGCACGGCGCCTCGGACCCGGCGGACCTCGTGGACGAGGCGGTGCGGTTGGGTCTGCGCGTGCTGGGCATCGCCGACCGCGACGGGCTCTACGGCGTCGCCCGGTTCGCGGAGGCCGCGGCGGAGGCCGGGCTGGGCACGATCATCGGCGCGGAACTGTCGCTGCCGCAGGCCCCGCTGACGGTGCTGGCGCGCGGGCCGGAGGGCTACCGGCGGCTCAGCCACGCCATCAACGATGCGCTGATGGCCGGCGGCGAGAAGGGGGTGGCCCGGTATCCGGGGTTGCCGGAGCTGGCGGCGGCCGCCGGCGGGCAATGGCAGGTGCTGGCCGACGTCGCGTGGCTGCCTCACCTCGGTGAGCTGGTCGCGGCGTTCGGCGCGGAGCACGTGGCGGTGGACCATCATGCGGACCTCACGCCGGCGGCCGCCGACGACCAGCGCGACCTCGCCGCCGCTGCCGCCGAACACGGGCTGCGGCAGGTGGCGGGCGCCGCGGCGACGGCGGCGACCCCGGCGGACGCGCGGGTGGCGGGGGCGAAGCATGCCCTGGCGCAGCGGGAGTCGCTCGACGACCACGAGCCGAAGCTGCCGCCGACCGGGGGCTCGTGGCTGCGTTCGGGGGAGGAGCTGGCGGCGATGTTCGGCCACCTGCCCGGCGTGCTGGACGCCACGGCGCAGGTGGCGGCGGAATGCGCCTTCACGCTGGACCTCATCGCGCCGCGGCTGCCCATGTGGGACGTGCCGGAGGGCCACGACGAATCCACGTGGCTGGCCCACGTCGCCCGCGAGGGCGCGCTGCGCCGCTACGGGCCGGTGGCAGGGCTGGATGAAAGCACGGCCGAAGGGGCGGAATTCGGGGGAGGGGGAGCACCCGACGTCGTCAAGCGTGCGTGGGAACAGCTGGAACGCGAGCTGACCGTCATCGATGAACTGGGCTTTCCGGGGTACTTCCTCATCGTCCACGACATCTGCGAGTTTTGCCGGCGCGAGAACATCCTGGCGCAGGGGCGCGGATCGGCGGCGAATTCGGTGGTGTGTTTCGCGCTGGGGATCACCAACGTCGACCCCATCTCCGCGGGGCTGCTGTTCGAGCGGTTCCTGTCGCCGGAGCGCGACGGGCCGCCGGACATCGACCTCGACATCGAATCTGGGCGGCGCGAGGAGGTCATCCAGTACGTCTACGGGCGCTATGGGCGGGACAATGCGGCGCAGGTGGCCAACGTCATCACGTATCGGCGCCGTGGCGCGCTGCGCGACGCGGCCCGGGCGCTGGGGCACGCGCCGGGCGTCATCGATGCGTGGGTGAACAAGACCGCCGAACCGCCGGAGCAGGTCGCGGAGCTGGCGGAGGGGCTGCGCGGCCAGCCGCGGCATCTGGGCATCCACTCCGGCGGCATGGTCATCTGCGACCGGCCCATCGCCGACGTCGTGCCCGTGGAATGGGCGCGGATGGAGGACCGGTCGGTGGTGCAATGGGACAAGGACGACTGCGCCGCCGCCGGGCTGGTCAAGTTCGATCTGCTGGGGCTGGGCATGCTCGAGGCGATCCACCACTGCATCGACCTGGTGGCCGAGCACCGCGGCAGGGAGGTGCGGCTGTGGGAAATCGACGTGGCGGAGAAGGCCGTCTACGACATGCTCTCCCGCGCCGACGCCGTCGGGGTGTTCCAGGTCGAGTCGCGCGCGCAGCTGGCCACGCTGCCCAGGCTGCGGCCGAGGGAGTTCTTCGACCTCGTCGTGGAGGTGGCCCTGATCCGCCCCGGCCCCATCCAGGGCGGCAGCGTCCACCCCTACATCCGCCGGCGCAACGGGGAGGAAAAGGTCGTCTACGACCACCCGGTGCTGGAGAAATCGCTGGGCAAGACCCTGGGCATCCCGTTGTTCCAGGAACAGCTGATGCAGATCGCCGTCGACGCCGCCGGGTTCTCCGGGGCGGAGGCCGACGCGCTGCGCCGCGCGATGGGCTCCAAACGTTCCGTCGAGCGGATGGAGGCGCTGCGGGCGCGGTTCCTCGGCGGGCTGCGGGAGACCAACGGCATCGTCGGCGAGGTGGCCGACCGCCTGTGGGACAAGATCGTCGCCTTCGCCGCGTACGGCTTCCCCGAATCCCACGCGCAGTCCTTCGCGTCGCTGGTGTACTTCTCCGCGTGGTTCAAGCACCACTACCCGGCGGAGTTCTGCGTCGCCCTGCTGCGGGCGCAGCCGATGGGCTTCTATTCGCCGCAGTCGCTGGTCGCCGACGCGCGGCGCCACGGCGTCGGCTGCGACGGCCCCGACGTCAACGTCTCCGGGGTGGAGGCCGACTGCCCCGGCGGGCGGATCAGGTTGGGTCTGGGGTCGGTGACCGGCCTCGGCGAAGATGCCGCGAAGAGGATCGTGGCGGCGCGGGACGGCGACGGCGGCGATGACGGGGACGGCGGCGATTCCGGCGCCTTCCGCGACGTCGCCGATCTGGCGCGCCGGGCGGCGCTGACCGTCTCCCACGTCGAGGCCCTGGCCCGGGCGGGTGCGCTGGAATGCCTGGGGCTGGACCGTCGCCAAGCATTGTGGGCCGCGGGCGTCGCCGCGACCGAGCACGAGGGCATGCTGCCCGGGTTGACGGTGACCTCGGCCCCCGCGCTGCCGGGCATGAGCGAATTCGAACTCGCCGCCGCGGATCTGGCGGGCACGGGGGTCACGCCGGAGGAATATCCGGTGGCGCGGCTGCGCGGGGAACTCGACGCGCTCGGCGTCACGCCGGCGACCGGGCTGGCGCAGGTGGCGGACTCGTCGCGGGTGACGGTGGCGGGCATAGTCACGCACCGCCAGCGTCCGGGAACCGCCGGCGGCGTGGTGTTCCTGGGCATGGAAGACGAAACCGGGCTGATGAACGTCCTGTGCACCCCGGGCCTGTGGAACCGGTTCCGCGTCATCGCCACCACCGAACGGGCGCTGGTGGTCCGCGGCATCGCGCAGAACGCCTCCGGGGCGGTGACCATCGTCGCCGACAAACTCACCCCGCTGCGCGAGGTCGTCGCCGCCCCCGTCATCGCCGGGCGCAGCAGGGACTTCCGGTAGGCGCATCGCCGGGCGTTGCTCCCGCTTTCCTAAGATCGCGGATATGCGGCACACCTACGGCTCCTCCCTCGCGCCCGACGGCAGCGCCATCGCGTACATCGTCCGCGAGCGCGGCTACCCGAAGGCCGTGCAGGTGGCGCTCACCGACGACGGCCTCGGCGACGAGCGCCCCGTCCAGCTGCCCGTCGACGGCCCCGTCACCCGTGTGCTGCACTCGCCCGACGCCCGCTGGATCGCCTGCGAAGTCTCCCCGCTGGGCACCGAGCGCCTGGAAACGTGGCTGGTGTCCACCGACCCCGCCGTGCCCGGGGCCAAACGCCTCCAGCTGTCCGGCGACGCGAAGACCACCCTGGTGGAATGGGACCGCGACAAGCTGGCCATGGACGCCGTCGGCGCCGACGGCATCACCGAAGGCCGCCTCGTCGACCCCGACACCGGCGACTACGTGGTGCTCGACCGCCGCACCGACTCGCTACTGGTCTCGGCGGAAGCCGGCCACGCCCTCATGCGCGTCGGCCCGCGCGGCAGCCGCGAACTGCTGCTGGTCAAGCCCGACGGCACGTGGCTGCCGCTGCTGCGCCCCGAGCCCGGTGCCATGACCGACGCGGGCACCATCCTGCGCGAGGAAACCACCGCCGCCGACGGCCGCGTCACCGCCATCGTGTGCTCCGACCATTCCTCCGACCGCCGCCGCGTGCTGCGCGTCGCCGTCGACGGGCGCGACGTCGCCGTCGAGGAGCTGGTGGGCAATCCCGATTCCGACGTCGACGAATTCGTCATCAGCGAGGATTTGTCCACCGCCGCGGTGCTGTGGAACACCTCCGGCGTCTCCCTGCTGGACCTGTTGTCCCTGGGCGAGGACCAGAAGGTGCTGGTCCGCCGCTCCGTCGAACTGCCGGGCATGGTCGCCTCCGACCTGTCCATCACCGACGACGGCGAGCTGCTGTCGCTGACCATCGAGGGCCCGAACCTGCCGCCGACGGTCGAGATCCTGCGCACCTCCACCGGCAAGATCGAGCCGATCAACGTCGACCGTTCGCGCCGCATTTCCGAGCGCGCCCAGGAAAACTACATCCCCGAGCTCGTCCACTTCACCGCCCGCGACGGCCTGGAGCTGTCCGGCTGGCTCTACCACGGCGAAGACGACGCGGCCCACGGCCCGCAGCCGGTGTACATCCACCTGCACGGCGGCCCGGAACTGCAGTCGCGGCCGGTCAACCACGACATCCTCACCACGCTCGTCGATTCCGGGGTCACCGTGTTCACGCCGAACATCCGCGGCTCGTCGGGGGCGGGACGGCCCTTCCTGCACGCCGACGACCGCTACGGGCGTTTCGCGGCGATCGACGACGTCGCCGACGCCGCGCGTTTCCTCGTCGACACCGGCATCGGCGACCCGGACCGGCTGGCGTTGGGCGGCCGCAGCTACGGCGGGTTCCTGTCGCTGCTCGTCGCCGCCCGCTACCCGGATCTGTTCCGCGCGGTCGTCGACGCCTGCGGCATGACCAGCTTCGAGAGCTACTACGGCTCCACCGAGCCGTGGCTGGCGTCGGCGGCGTACCCGAAGTACGGCTACCCGTACCACGACGCCGAACTGCTGCGGCAGGTCTCGCCGCTGAACAACGCGGAACACATCACCGCCCCGGTGCTGTTCATCCACGGCGAGTGGGACACCAACGTCCCGGAGCGGGAGTCGCTGCAGATGCGCGACGCGCTCGGCGCCCGCGGCGTGCCCACCGAGTACCTGCAGGTGCCGGGCGAGGGCCACAAGTACGCCAAACCGAAGAGCCGCCGCCTCATCGCCGCGACGCTGGTCGACTTCCTCGGCCGCCACGGCCTGGTGGAAACGCCGAATCTGTCGCTGCTCGATGCCCGCATCGCCGAGATGAAGGCCGGTGCCCCGGGCGTCGAGGACTGACCGGTCATCCCGGCCCCGCGGCGCCGCGTACCCTTTCCCACCGTGACCGCTTCCGCCTCCTCCGCTTCCCCCGGCGCGTCTGCCTCCGCCGCCCCGTTCTGCCACGTCCTGTTCGCCAGCCCGCAGATCCCGCCGAACACGGGCAACGCGATCCGCATGTGCGCGGGCACGGGCGCGGCGCTGCATCTGGCGGAGCCGTTGGGCTTCAACTTCGAGGAGAAGCACGTTCGCCGCGCGGGCCTGGACTACCACGATCTCGCGGAGGTCCACGTCCATCCCTCGCTCGATGCCGCGTTGACGCGGCTGGTGGGCCCGGCTTCTTCGGTGCTTGACGACGGTGATGGAGACGGCGGCGTCGCAAAGCACTCCGGGGACGATGATGCGCGGCCGCGCGTGTTCGCGTTCACCGCGCATGCCGAGGCGTGGCACACGGACATCGCCTACCGGCCCGGTGACGTGCTTCTGTTCGGGCCGGAGCCGACGGGGCTGTCGGAGGAGGCGCTGGCGGATCCGCGGATCACGCAGTTGGTGCGCATCCCGATGCTGCCGGGCCGGCGCAGCATGAACCTGTCGAATGCCGCGGCGGTGGCGGCGTACGAGGCGTGGCGCCAGATGGGCTTCCCCGGAGGGGAATAGAGGCACGGCCCCGGAGGGGATGGCGGCTCGGCGCGGATGCTCCGTCTCCGAAACCTGGCGCGCGACCGTGACCTGCGGCACACTCGCCGCATGGACGAAAGTCAACCTTCCCGCAATCACGAGGCGGACGGGGACGCGCCGCACGACCGCGACGACTGGGCCGTTCCGCCGCCGGAGCCGCCGAAGCCGAGCCCGGGGTTGCTGTGACTGGCGTGGTCGTCACTGCCGGTGGTCATGACGTCGGACATCGACGACGGTTCGACGCCCGCATACAACCCGGTGACGCTCTGGATCGTCGAGAACCCGATGGGCGACGAAGCCGGGGGAGAGGCGGCCGGGGGAGAGGCGGCCGGGGGAGGAACGGGCGCGGTGACCGATGCTCGTGTGCGGCCCGGCCCGCCCCTTTTGCCATACTGGACGCCATGACGGCGACGAAGCTTGACGGCAACATGTACCGCGACGAGATCTTTCAGGATCTCGCCGCCCGGGTGACGAAACTGAAGGAAGCCGGCGTGACGCCGGGTCTGGCCACCGTGCTGGTGGGCGACGACCCGGGCAGCCACTCCTACGTGAAGATGAAGCACCGCGACTGCGAGCAGATCGGCATCGCCTCGATCCGCCGCGACCTGCCCGCGGAGACCACGCAGGAGGAGCTGGAGGCGGTCATCGCCGAGCTCAACGCCGACGACGCCTGCACCGGCTACATCGTGCAGCTGCCGCTGCCGAAGCACCTCGACGAAAACCGCATCCTGGGTCTCATCGACCCGGACAAGGACGCCGACGGCCTGCACCCGGTGAACCTGGGCAAGCTGGTGCTCAACGAGCCGGCGCCGCTGCCGTGCACCCCGAACGGTTCGATCCACCTGCTGCGCCGCTTCGGCGTGGAGCTGGCCGGCGCGAAGGTGTGCGTCATCGGCCGCGGCGTCACGGTCGGCCGCCCGATCGGCCTGATGCTGACCCGCCGCAGCGAAAACTCCACCGTGACCCTGTGCCACACCGGCACGAAGGATCTGGCGGCGGAGACCCGACAGGCGGACATCGTCATCGCCGCGGCGGGCAAGCCGCACATGCTCACCGCCGACATGGTCAAGCCGGGTGCGGCGGTGCTCGACGTGGGCGTGTCCCGCCTCGACGGCAAGCTGGCCGGCGACGTCCACCCCGACGTGTGGGAGACCGCCGGTTTCGTGTCCCCGAACCCGGGCGGCGTCGGCCCGCTGACGCGCGCCTTCCTGGTGCGCAACGTCGTCGAGCGCGCCGAGCGCCTGGCGGGCCTGTAGGGGGTCGCTTGACGACGCCGCGCCCGCACCGTTCGCCGCACCAGCCGGAAGGCGGGGCGGCGCGGTTCGGCGCGCGCGAAATCGCGGAGCGGGTCGACCGGGGGGACCTGCCCGACCCGATGGTCAACCCGCATTCGCCGAAGGAACCGGCGCCGGGGGAGAAGTGGTCGGAGCGGACGCGGTTCCTGCTGTACGGCCTGCTGTTCTTCGGCCTGGGCGCGGCCCTGGTGTTCCTGGGCCTGGAGCGCTGGCGGCGGGCGACGTTCATGCTCGGCGCGACGATGATGTACCTCGGCGTCCTGCGCCAGTTCCTGCCGGATTCGCTGCTCGGCGTGTTCAGCGTGCGGTCGCGCAAGTTCGACCTGTGGTTCTGCCTGCTCGTCGGCGGCGGGATGGTGTTCCTGGCCAGCTCCGTGGATGCGCTGGGGAGCTGATCGACGTGAACGCGGATCGCATGGAACCTGTGGAGGGGGAGAACTGCGCCGTCTCCGGGCGCCGCGGCCCCTGCCCGGGACGGGCGCCGCTGATCGCCTACACGTGGCTGGCGTGCGTGCTCGTGCCGGTGGCCGTGTACGTCATCGCCTCCGGCATCCCGGTCGACGACACCGCGGGCATGCTGGTCATGTACATGTGGTTGCCGTCGTTCGTGCTGTCCAACGGAATGCTGGCGGTGTACATCGGGCAGATCCCGCCGCGCATCGTGCGGCCGGCGCGCTGCCTGGTCATGTGGTTGTTCGTCCTGGCCTTCCACGCCGTGTTCATCGCAGGTGCGGTCATGCGCGTCGAGCACGAGATAGCCGGCCTGGCGGCGAAAGCCGCGTTCTTCGGCACCGTCGGCGCCTACGCCGTCACCATGGCGGTGGTCGTGGCGAACATCCGGGCGGGCCAGCCGTCGTAAAGCGGTCCGTTCCAGACGGACGTTCGCCGGATTCCGGCCGCTAGACCTCGGCCGCGAGGAAACCGCGGACGATGCCGTCGACCCGCTCGAATTCGGTGAGGAAGCCGTCGTGGCCCACGGCCGATTCGATGGTCTCCAGGCCCATGCAGTTGCCCAGGTTCTTGGCCAGGTGCTCCTGCTGGTGGAACGGGTACAGGATGTCGGTGTCGACGCCGGCGACCAGCGTGGGCACCGTCGAGGAGGCCAGGGCGTCGTTCATGCCGCCGCGGCCGCGGCCGATGTCGTGCCGGTTGAGGGTGTCGGTGAGGACGACGTAGGAGCCGGCGTCGAAACGCGCGGCGAGCTTGTCGGCCTGATGGTCGAGGTAGCTCTCCACCTGGAAACGGTCGGAGGTGCGCATCGGGCCCAGCGGATTCTCGCCGGGCTGGGCGGCGGTGCCGAAGCGGTCGTCGAGCTCCAGCTCCCCGCGGTAGGTCAGATGGGCGACCCGGCGGGCGAAGCCCAGGCCGTGGACGGGGCGCTCGCCCGTGGCGTAGTAATCGCCGCCGTGCCACGCGGGATCGTTTTCGATGAACTGGATCTGCGCGCTCTGGATGCCGATCTGCCAGGCGCTGGCGCGGGCCCCGACGCACAGGACCAGCGCGCGGCCGACCTCGTCGGGGTGCATCAGCGACCACTCCAGCGTGCGGGCGCCGCCCAGGGAGCCGCCGATGACCGCCACGATCGACTCGATGCCGAGTTCCTTCAGCGCCATGCGCTCGACGGTGACGGTGTCGCGCACCGAAATCGCCGGGAAGCGCGAACCCCACGCGCCGCCGTCCGGGTGCTCCGACGACGGGCCGGTGGTGCCGCGGCACCCGCCGATGACGTTGGTGCAGATGATGCAGTACTCGTCGGTGTCCAGCGCCCGGCCGGAGCCGATCATGCCGTTCCACCAGCCCGGCGTCGGATGCTCCTCGTCGCACGGGCCCGAGGCATGCGCGTCACCCGTCAGCGCGTGCTGCAGCAGGATGACGTTCGACGCGTCGGCGTTGAGGCGGCCCCACCGCTCGAAGGCGACGGTGACGTCCGGGATCGTGGCGCCGGCCTCCGTGGTGACGTCGCCGATGCGGACGTACCCGGGCTGGCCTTCGGGCGGGAGAGTGGTGTTCATCGGAATCAAGACTACTTGGTCTATTACGCCCGGGGAAGCATCGGCTCAGGCCCCGTGCCCTCTTGCCGAACCGCCCTCGTAGTCGTCTGCGACCGCCAGTCGGGCCAGTTGCTTGTCGACGAGGGCCCGTCCGCGTTCGGCGGTCATCCGGTCCGGTTCGGTGAGACGGGCCACGGCGATGCCGTCGAGCGTCGCCAGCAGCAGCGCCGCCTCCTCCGCATCGCCCACTGCGGCGGCGAGGTTGTCCTCCACCTGCTGCCACACCTCGCGGTACCCAGGGGCGGCCGGGCCGCCCGTGGCGGCGATGCCGGCGAAGGCCATCCATGCCGCCGTGGCCGCCCGAGTCCGGTCCGAATCGTCGGCGCAGCTCGCCAGCAGGTGGCAGGCGGCGCGGAAACGCTCGGTGGGGGAGCCGATTCCGGTGACCGTCGCCTCGAGCGTTTCCCGGAACAATTCTGCCGTGTGCTCGTAGGCGGCGGCGATGAGTTCGTCGCGGGTCTTGAAGTGGTGCTGCACCGCGCCGGGCGACAATCCCGCCTCGGCGGCGACTTTGCGCACGGTGGCGTGCTCCACGCCCCGGCTGGCCAGCAGGGACGTCGCGGCGTCGAGGATCAGCTCTCGAGTCGTGGCGGAGTCCCTGGTCATGCCACCACAGTAGGCCGAGGCCGAGAAAAAATACAGCCGTATTGACGGTGTCGGAAATCGGTTGCATAATGACCCAGAACCATACGAGTGTATTGGAGAAGGGCCATGAACGACATCTCGCGCACCAACGACCCGTCCACCGATGCCGTGCCCGTCGCGGCCTCATCCGTCGGCGGCTCCCGCCGTCTCTCCGATTCGGAACGGGCCACCGCGCTGGACGCACTCGGGGCCCACCTGTCCGAGGGGCGGATCGACGTCGCCGAGTTCGACGACCGATCCGCCATCGTCGCCGGTGCGACCCGCGAATCCGACTTGCATCCCGCCTTCGAGGGGCTGGGCGGGTTGCCCGCGGCGTTGGCGCCCAAGGAGTCCCCGGACGCCGAGCTGGAGCGGATCCGCTCCCGCGGGCGCGTCGTGGAGAACATCGACTGGATCGGCGTAGCGCTGGCCATCGGTCTCGGCGCCCTGTTCATGGCCACGGGTTGGGCCCCGCCCGGATTCGCGTTGCTGGCCATCGCCGTGTGCTCCATCGGCGGTCGCATCGTGCTCGACTTCGACGAGGACACCGAATACGAGGCCCTGAAGAAGGCCGACCGCCGCAAGCGCCTCGACCGCATCGAGGGCGCCCGCGATCCGGGGAGCGGTGTTTAATCGGGGTCATGCCCGCATCTCCCACCCCGGATCCGCTGGGCCGGTTCACCCCACCGGTCGCGACCT
>DHCFI07803__coassemble_1384_pt1 | contig 20095 bp, 16 predicted proteins | sample DHCFI07803__metabat2_low_PE_024 | metagenome-assembled genome bin DHCFI07803 | reverse complement strand
CTACGGCCAGGCCGGTTACCAGCAGGGCTTCCCGCAGCCGGGGGCGAACGGCCCTGCGTATGGCCAGGTCCAGCCCTACGGCCAGCAGCCCATGCAGCCGATGCAGGCGTACGGCGCCAACGGCCTGCCGCGCTCCCCGAAGTCCAAGGTTGCGGCGGCCCTGCTGGCGTTCTTCCTGGGCTGGACGGGAGCCCACAACTTCTACCTCGGACACAGTGGCCGCGCAGTCATTCAGCTGCTTTTGTGCACCGGCGGCTGGTTCTTCGGTTTGATTCTGTCCATGACGCTGATCCTGTCCTTCATCGGCATTCCCCTGCTGCTGGCCTCCGCGGCGGTGAGCATCTGGATTTTCATCGAGTTCATCATGATCCTCGTCGGCGCCAACGGCTACGACCGCGACTCCGACGGCTACCCGTTGCAGTAGTTCGCCCGGCGCCCCTTTTCGCGCGGGGCCGGCACGGGAGAGGGGCCGATGCGTCGTGAAGCACACGACGCATCGGCCCCTCGGCCGTTCCCCGGGCAACCCCGGGGGAGCGGGATACGGTCAGTGCACGCCCTCGAAACGGGCGACGATCCACTTCTTGCCCAGGATCAGGGCCGCGCCGATGACGATCGACAGGCCACCCAGGACGATGAAGAAGTTGGACTCCGCCGACGCGTCCTCCGGGTGGTAGTAGCCGGCCAGGGTGCCGGCCAGGGAGGTGCCCATGGCGACGGCCATCATCCACACGGCGAACATGCGGGTCGGGTAGGCCTCCGGCGCCAGCTTCGTCGCCAGCGAGTTGCCCACCGGCGACAGCAGCAGCTCGCCCATGGTGAACAGGAACAGGATCCACACGATGACCAGCAGCGGCGTCGAGTTCGCGCCGCCGCCGACGAACGGCAGGAAGAAGAACAGCGAGATGCCGATGATGATGTTGGCGACGCCGAACTTCACCGGGTAGGTCCACTGGCGCTTGCCCAGCTTCGTCCACATCGCGGCGAAAATGCCGGAGAAGATGATGATGAAGATCGGGTTGATCGACTGCACCCACGCCGGCGAGAACTCGAAGGAACCGATCATGCGGTCCAGGCGCTGGTCGGCGTAGATCGCGATGACCGTGAACTGCTGCTGGAAGATGCCGAAGAACAGCACGCCGGCGACGAACATCGGGATGAAGCCGATCAGGCGCCGCTTTTCGACGGCGGTGGTGCGGTCGCTGGCGTACATCTGCGTCCACAGCACCACCGCGGCGATGCCGGCGAGGACGGTGACGATCGTCGCCAGGGACTCGAGCGGGACGATGCCGGTGGCCACCAACGCGACGAGGACCGCCACGACGATGACGGCGCCGACGAACGTCGGCAGGTACCTGGCCTTCGGCAGCGGATTCGGCACGTCGTGGCCGGCGGCGCCGAGGGTGGACTTGCGCATGAGCACGTACTGGATCAGGCCGATGGCCATGCCGACGGCGGCGAGGCCGAAGCCCCAGTGGAAGCCCTTCATGTCCCACAGCAAGCCGGTGAGCAGCGGGCCGAACAGGGCGCCGATGTTGACGCCCATGTAGAAGATGGAGAAACCGGCGTCGCGGCGCGTGTCCTCGCGGGAGTACAGCTGGCCGAGGACGACCGACGCCGTGGTCTTCAGGCCGCCGGAGCCCAGGGCCACGAAGACCAGGCCGATGGCCAGGCCGGTGACGCCGGGCAGCACCGCCAGCGAAATGTGGCCCAGCATGATCAGGATCGCCGAGTAGAACAGCGTCTTCTCGGAACCCAGGAGGCGGTCGGCGATCCACGCGCCGACCAGGGCGGCCATGTAGACCAGGCCGCCGTACGCGCCGACGATGGAGGTGGCGACGCCGCGGTCCATGCCCAGTCCGCCGTCGGTGACGGCGTAGTACATGTAGAAGACCAGGATGCCCTGCATGCCGTAGAAGCTGAAGCGCTCCCACATCTCCACGCCGAACAGGTTGGCCAGGCCCCAGGGCTGGCCGAAGAACGTTCGCTCCTTGCCGGAGCCGGCGTTCGCGCCGCCGTCGATGGTGTTCACCGCGGATGTGTGGTCCCCGGCGACGTGCTGCTGCGCGGCGGCCGGCTGGTCGGCGGCCGCGCCATCATGGTGGCCTGGGGAGGTGTTGTCCCCGGCCGAGTCAGGTGAATGTGCCATGCGCCCGATTATTCGCCGTTGCAACGCGAATGAAAAACCGGATCCGTGACCCCGGGCGGCTCAGGGCCGAATTGAGGTGAACGTCACTCCCTGGTGGGGCGGGCCCGTTCAGTTCGGTGTCGCGTCCATTCGTCCCGCGCCCGTTCACCCCGCGGCTCAGAGCGCCGCGCCGTATCCGATCAGCGCCGCGCGCCGAGGGCGCCGTACTTGTCCTTGAGCACCATCTTCGCCACCAGGCGGGTGCCCAGCAGGAGCAGGCCGCTCATGACGGTGGCGACGATGATGAACGACCAGTGCGGCATTTCGCCGTTGCGCAGCGCCCAGATGCCCAGGCCGGTGATGGCCGTCGCCAGCCACACGATGACGCCGCCGGGGGCGATGGGCAGCGGGTGCTTCTTGGCCGCGGCGCAGATCGCGTGGCCGATGGCGCCGCCGACGAGGAAGGGCCACAGGGTGTTCAGGACGTTGGTCAGCGTGAACGGGTCGGCTTCGGTGTTGTGGGCCATGCGGGCGAGCACGGCGAACGCGAAGATGGCGAAGAAGTCCATGACGATCGTGCGGGTGACGGACACTGTTGCTCCTGTGTTTCGGTGGTGTCGGGCTCGAGTCTATTCGGTGCTTTGCGACGGCCCGCGGTCCCCGGGACCGGCCGTTTCGTGCGCTTCGGCGTCGCCGCGGCGGTCGGAGCCGATCAGGTAGATGATCCAGCCGACGATGGCGGGGAGGATGAAGGACACCAGACGGTAGATGAGCACGGTGGCCACGGCGTCGGTGCCGACCATCCCGGCGGCGACGAGGGTGCCGGTGAGCACGGCTTCGACGGGGCCGACGCCGCCTGGCGTGGCCTGGATGAAGCCGGCGACCTTGCTGAAGACGAAGGCCATGAGGATGGTGTTGATCGACACGTCGTCGGCGCCGACGGCGCGCATCGCGGCGTAGAGGCACGCGACGTCGGCGATCCAGTTGAGCAGCGACCACCCGAAGGCGAGGATCATGCGGCCGGGCCGTAGCTCCACGCTGGTCAGCTGGCGGATGGTGTCGCGGACCCGGTCCTCGTCGGCGTCGGCGGGCTTGCGGCGGATCTTGTTGACCGCCCGCAGCACCGGCATGGCCACGCCTTCGATGAGGGCGGTGTTGCGCGAGAACCACCACAGCAGCCCCGTCGCCCCGAGGACGGCGGCACCGGCGGCGACGAGGCGCACGGGTGCGGCACCGCCGAGGAAAAACAGGGCGCCGATGGCCAGCACCGCCAGGCCGAGGAAGCTCAGCGCGCCGGACAAGAGGATGAACCAGCTGACGATGACGGGCGTCGCCCCCCACTGCAGCTGCCTGCGCACCTGCAGCGCCGTGGAGAATGCCACGCCGCCGGGCACCGACACCGACCACGCGTTGGCGGCCAGGACCAGCGAGTTCGTGGACCGGCGAGTGGCCAGGCGCACGTCCGCGGCGCGCAGGAGCAGGCGCATGACTTCCGCCATGGCGAACAACGCCAGGGCGACGGTCGCCGCGGAGATGAGCACCCACCCGAAGTCGGCGCGGAGGAACGTGCGCCAGCCGTCGGTGACGCTGTCCCAGTTCTGCAGGGCGAACCACAGCGCGACGCCGAGGATCACCAGGGTCAGCGCCCATCGGATCCAGGAGGCCGAAGCGGCGGACGCCGCCGACCTTGCGGCGTCGCGCATGCGGGTCATCGGGTATCGCCCGTGCCGGGGCCGAGGGCCTCGCGCTTCTCCCATTCCAGGCGCAGCATGATGTCGCGCACGGTCAGGCGGCCCTCCGGAACCTCGATGGGCTCCTCGTCGGGGACGCCGGCCCCGGCACCGTCGCCGAAGCCGTCGCCGTCGCCGTCGAAGCCGCCATCCGCGTAGCCGGCGACGAGATCGTCGTCCGGGTCGTGGCCGCCGAACTCGGCCGCCGGGTCATGGTCGACGAGCTCGCCCTCGTAGATCGGCTCGCCGAGCTCCGTGCGCTCGCGCACGGCGGGAACGTGCGCCGCCCCCTGCTCTTCGGTGGAAACCGGTTCGGCATCTCGCCACGTGTCCCGCTCCTCGGCGGGGCGGCGGTCGTCGTCAAGCGAAGGAGCCGCAGCCCCCGCCGCGGCCGCACCCGAACCGGCGGCGACCCCCGCACCCGCCATCGCGGGCGCGCGGCCCACCGCCGACGGCGCGGCCGACCCGTGGCCCAGGCGCGCCGACATGCGCTTGACCCAGCGCGGCGCCCACCAGCAATCGTCGCCGAGGAGCTTCATCACCGCCGGGACCAGCAGCATGCGGATGATCGTCGCGTCGAGGAACAGGGCGGCGATCATGCCGAAGGCGATGTACTTCATCATCACGATGTCGGAGAAGCCGAACGCGCCGGCCACCACGATCATGATCAGCGCCGCCGCCGTGATGATGCCGCCGGTGTTCGCGGTGCCGAACTGGATCGCGTGCGGGGTGGAGGCGCCGTCGTCGCGGTCCTCCACCATCCGGGACACCAGGAACACCTCGTAGTCCGTGGACAGGCCGTAGATGATCGCGATGATCAGCACCAGCACCGGGCTCATCAGCGGGCCCGGCGTGAAGCCGAACAGGCCCGCGCCGACGCCATCGACGAACATGGCGGTGAGGATGCCCAGCGTCGCGCCGAGGCCCAGCGCCGTCATGATGATCGCCTTCGCCGGCAGGATGATCGACCCGAACACCAGCGCCATCAAGATGAACGTGGCCACCACCATGTAGAGGATCATCCACGGCAGCTTGTCGAACAGCGCCTCGATGGACTCCACCTCCATCGTCGGGGTGCCGCCGATGTAGACCGTCGTGCCCTCGGGCACGTCGATGTCGCGCAGCTGCTCGACCACGCGCGTGTTGTCGTCGCGGTCGGCGATGCCCGCCGACAGGACCGTGACGCCGTCCTTCGTCGGCTGCGAGATCTTGAACCGGTCCGTCAGACCGTCGACCTGGTTGGCCTGCTGGAACACCTCGCCGACGGCGCGCGGATTGCCGCCGTCCTCGATGACCAGCTTCACCGGGTCGGTGCGCATGGTGGGGAAGTTCTCGTCGAAGCGCTCCTGCGCCGTGCGCGTCTCGTTCGTCGGCGGCAGGTAGGTCTCGTTGATGCCGCCGAACTTGATGCCGATCAGCGGCAGCGTCAGCGCCAGAAGGCCCAGGCAGACGGTCACCGTCACCAGCTTGGAGTGCTTCATGGCCCACGCGGGGATGCGGCCCCACAGCGAGTTCATGGACTGCTCGCGGGTGCGGCCCGCGCGGCGCACGCTCCACTTGTCGATGTTCGGGCCCAACAGGCCGAACAGGGCCGGCAGCACCGTCAGCGACAGCAGCGCCGCCAAACCGACCGCCGAAATGGCACCGTAGGCCACCGATTTCAGGAACGCCTGCGGGAACAGCAGCAGGCCGGACAGGGCCACGGCGACCATCGCCGCCGAGAACACCACCGTCTTGCCCGCCGTGGCCGTGGTGTGGGCCACCGCCTGCGGGACGGGCACCCCCTCCGCCATTTCCTCCCGGAAACGCGACACCATGAACAGGCCGTAGTCGATGGCCAGGCCCAGGCCCAGCAGCGTGACGACGGACTGCGCGAACGCGTTGACCTGCGTCACCTGCGCCAGCATCGACAGGATGCCCAGCGAGCCCGCGATGGACAGGATGCCCACGATCAGCGGCATCGAGGCCGACACCACGCCGCCGAACACCACGAGCAGCAGCAGCGCCACGATCGGCAGGCCGATCAGCTCGGCGCGCCAGATGTCGTCGGCCATGCCCGAATCCAGGGCACCGGCCACGGGGGTCGCGCCGGCGACCTCGGTGTCCACGCCCTCGATCTGGAGCTGGTCCTCGATGGCCCGGTAGTTCTTCAGCACGTCGTTGCCCGTGCCGGCCAGGCCGACCGCCACGAACGCCGTCTGCTTGTCCTCCGTGGCCATCACCGACTGGTTGTTGGCGAAGTAGCTGGTGACGTGGTCGACGTACTCGGGGTTGTCCGCCGCCAGTCGGGCGAAGTGGTCGTTGACGCGCTGCGCCAGCGTCGGATCGTCGACGGTGCCGCCCTCGGGGGCGTCGACCATGACGATGACGTCGCCCGAATTGTCGCGGCCGAAGGTCTCCTCCTCCAGCACGGCGGCGGCGGTGGAATCCGACCCCGGGTCGTCCCAGCCCTCCTGGTCGAGCCGGTCGCCCAGCTTCGTCCCGGAGAAGATGAACAGGGCCAGCAGGCCGACGACCAGCACCAGCGGCGTGAGCACGCGGTGCCGGTACGCGAAGGAACCCCATCGATAGAACATGTGCGGGTCAGCGCTCCTTGAGCAGGGACATGAGGGAGCGGAACGGCTGCAGCCAGGCGCCCTCGTCCGGCAGGTTCTCCAGGTCGATGCGCGGCAGCGGCTCGCGGAAGACGCCCGGGATGTCCTCGAGGTCGACGAACTCGATGATGTCCGAGTTCACCGCCCACGCGGCGTGCTCGCGGAAGCCGATCACCGTGGTCGGGATCCGTGAGTTCTCCAGCTCCTCCAGCATTTCCTGGAAGTTCTGGCCGTCGGCGGAGGCGACGACGACGCCCTCGAGGATGCCTTCGTCGCGGCGGCGGCGGATGTGGTCGAGCATGTCCGGGTCGACGTCGGAGTCGTCGCCGATCTTCGGCTTGGCGAACACCGCGAAACCGACGTTGCGCAGCGCCTCCACCCACGGGCGGACGATGTCCGCCGAACCTGGGGCGATGTTGGTGAACACGGTGGCCTCGGGCTCGATGTGCGTGCCGACGTCGTCGGCCAGGTCCATCGTGCGCTCCACCAGCCAGCGGCCGACCGCGTCGAAGCGCGGGCGGTGCGCGGCGGTGGGGCGGGAGCCGAGGATCGCGCCGAGGCCCATGTCGATGTTCGGGGCGTCCCAGACCAGCAGCAGGGTCGGGGTGGTCTCCGGGGATTCGGAGTAGTGGTGGGTGCCGCTCATCGGGCGTCCTCTCGGGTGGCGTCGGCCGGGTCGGCGGCATCGGCGGAGTCGGCCGCATCAGCCGCGTCGGCGCGCTTGCGCCACACGAACTCGTGGATGTCGTGGTCCAGGTTCAGGCCGCGGTTCTCGAACTTCGTGGTCGGGCGGTCGAGCAGCATCGGCGACTCGGGCCACGGCCAGGCGATCGGCTCCAGGGCCGGTTCGACGTCGCGGAGCTCCTCGATCCACTCGGCGTAGCCGGCGTGGTCGGTGGCGGCGTGGAAGATCCCGCCGGGCTTGAGGCGCGACGCGATCAGGCGCAGAGTGCCCGACTGCAGGATGCGGCGCTTGTGGTGGCGGGCCTTGGGCCAGGGGTCGGGGAAGAACAGGCGCACGCCGTCGAGGGACTCGGGCGCGATCATGCGCTGCAGGACCTCGACGCCGTCGCCGCGGACCATGCGGATGTTGTCGACGCCCTCGCGGGTCATCGCCGACAGCAGCTTGGCCAGGCCGGGCTTGTACAGCTCCACGGCGATGATGTTGTGGTCGGCTTCCTTCGGCGCCATGGCGACGGTGGAGGTGCCGGTGCCGCAGCCGATTTCGACGATGGTCGGGCCCGTGCGGCCGAACCACTCCTCGACGTCGATCTTTTCGTCGGAAAGCACCGTGCCCACCCGGTCCCAGTGCTCGTCCCAGATCGCGGACTGGCCGGGGGTCAGGGTGCCGCGGCGGAAGCTGACCCCGCCGATGCGCGGGTATTCGAGGCCGTCGTCGAATTCGGTCTGCATGGGGCGCCCGTAGGGCAGCGCGCCCTTGCCGAAGTCGGGCACGCGCGTGGCGTCGGCCGCCGGATCGGGGTGCGCGGAAGCGGTGCCGTCCCCGGCGGCGATGTTCGTATCAGGGGTATCAGAATTAGTCATCGCCCCCATTGTTCACGACGGGCGGGGGAGGTCAATAATCCCGCGCGCGTTGTTCGCGCCCGCGCAGGGGCATGTTCGGCGCCGGCGGATCTGTTGCCGGCCTCCGGTGCCCGTGTTCTACTGGGCGCGTTCGCCGGCGTCGGCCGGATGCGGATCGGGGGATTCGGGGGCGGGACATGCGTGGAGCGGGGCCGGGCGGCCGGTTGTGGGACGGGGTCGTCGACTGGTTGGCGGGCGCCGATGTGGGGGAGCCGGCGGCGGTCGACATGGCGGAGCTGCTCGATTCGGTCTCCGGGCCGCCCATCGTCGCGGTGCGCGGTGCCGTCGGGATAGGCGTCGCTTCGGTGGCGGCGGCGCTGCGGGCCCATCCGGTGGGGCGCGCGTGGAGCGTCGTCGCCGACGAGGGCCCCGCGCCGCACGTCGACGCCGATGCCGTGGTGACGGTGACCAACGATCCGGGGGCCGTCGCGCGGCCGGGCGAGGTCGTCGCCCATCCCCGGGGCCGCGCGGGGTCGGGCATTTCGCTTGACGACGCCCACGGTCCCGCATCGGGGGCCGTCGACCCATTGGCCGCGGCGGTATCCGCGTTGGTGACCGCCGGGGTGCTGGAGGACGTCCGGCGGCGGCGTTTGGAGCGGGGCGTGGCGGCCATCGCGGTGGCCCGCCCGGTCGTCCGCGATGAGCTGGAGGATCTGCTGTGGCCGTGACGGGGGACGCCGATCCGGCGCTGTTGGAGCCGCCGTTGGAGCCGCCGCTGGAGGTGACGCGCACGGGGCCCGCCGCGGCGTGGGCCGATGCGTCGGCGCTGGAACGCGAGGGCATCCGCCTGGTCGAGGCGCGCACCGCGGTGGTGCTCGTCATCGTCGACGGCCGGGTGCCGCCCACCCGCGGCGACGTCGCGCTGGTGGAGGCCGTGTCCGGGGCGACCGGCCGCTGCGCCGTGGGCCTGGACCTGGACCTGGATCCGGGTTCGGGCCCGGGCCCGGGTTCGGATCCGGCTGCGATGCCCGGCCCGAATCCGTCCCGCGACGCCGGGTACCTGGACCGGTGGCGGGACGCGGTGCACGTCGACGTCGTCGTCGGTCCCCTCGACGCGACCATGGCCAGGACGCTGAAGCTGCTCGCCGCCGGGCCCGCACGGCCCATCACCCCGACGCCCGGACAACGCCGGCGTGCGTTGTTGGGGGCTCAATTGGCGGCCGATCGCGCCGGGAGGGCGCGGGCCGTCGACAAGCGGATCAGGGAAATGCGGGCCGCCGTGCCGCACGCCATCGCCGATTCTCTGGAATCCGTCGCGCGCCGGGCGGGCGATCATGCCCCGGCCGAGCTCGACCGGGCGGTGGAACGGGCGGCGGGGCGGGTCGCCGACGCGCTGGACCTGCCGCGGGCCCCGGACTGCCCCTCGGCGCCGGCCCTGCCTCGCACCGGTGGGCTGATGGAAGCGGGGGTCGGGGTGCTCACGCTCGGGGCCGCCCTCGGTGCCGGCGGGCTGTTGGGGGCTCCGCTGCGGTGGGCCGGGTTGCCCGGGTGGGCCGTCGGGGCGATCACGGTGCTCGCGGGAGTGTCGCTGGCGCTGGCCCTGGCCATCGGGGCGCGGCGCCGGCGCATCGAGCGGGAGCGCGCGGCGTGGGCGGCCGCTCACCTGGCGAAGGTGCGGCGCGGCTGGGACCGCGAGATCGCGGCGATGCTGCGGGACGAGGCGCGGCCCCCGCCGGATGGATGGCGGGCCCGGCACCTCGCCGGAGCGCTGCGGGCGGAGACAGGCGGATGAGCGGAGTGCAGATGGCGAACACGGTGCGGCAGACGAAGAAGCTGTTGAAGAAGCAGAGGAAGAAGAGGAGCGAGACATGGACGGCATGATCGGCGGGGTGCCCGGAGGGGCGGGGTACGCGGGGCCGTCGGGGCAGGAGGGCCCGGCGTCGGCGTGCGGGCTCGACGGGGCGGACGCGCTCGGCGGCGCAGTGCCGTTCGATCGGGTCGCCGGTGAGGGGATGATCGTCGAAATCGGCGGCGAATACTTCGATCTGGGGCCGGGGACCGCGGATACGGACGGTGACGGGATCGCCGATTCGGTCACGCTCGCCGACGACCGGGGGCTGAGCATCTTCTCCGACGTCGACGGCGACGGGGCCGTCGACCACGTGACCACCGTTCTCTTCGACGGCACCTACGAGACGTGGACGGCGGCGTCGGGAGAGACCTTGGAAGAGGTCCCGGAAGACGCCTCGGGTGCGACCTCGGGCGCGGCATCGGGAATCTCGGCCGGAAGTTCCGGGGGCACCTCATCGGGGGTGAGCGGCGATGCCGCCGAAGCCGGGGGTTCGCCGTCGACCTGGGGCGTTCACGAATGGGAACGGGGCGAAAGAGGGCGGTGGGCCTGAATGCCCGCGTTTCCGCCGCTGTGGGGTTCGTCTCATGCTCGTCGGCGGCAAGTTTCGGGTTCCAACGGTAGCCTGATAACGAGACGCGAAACCCATAGTCAGGAGTACAGATGTCCGCACCTTCCATCCCGGGTCTGCAGGGTCAGGCCCCGACCGAGAACGCCGAGCTGCTTCGATGGATCGCCGAGGTCGTCGAGCTCACCACTCCGGATAAGGTCGTCTTCGCCGACGGCTCCCAGGAAGAGTGGGATCGCCTGTCTCAGGAGCTGGTGGACAAGGGCACGTTCGTCAAGCTCAACGAAGAGAAGCGACCGAACTCCTTCCTGGCCCGCTCCAACCCGGCCGACGTCGCGCGCGTCGAGTCCCGCACCTACATCTGCTCCGAGAAGGAGGAGGACGCGGGCCCGACCAACAACTGGGCGGACCCGGCCAAGATGAAGGAGGAGATGACCGAGCATTACCGCGGTTCCATGAAGGGCCGCACCATGTTCGTCGTCCCGTTCTGCATGGGCCCCATCGACGACCCGTCGCCGAAGCTGGGCGTCCAGCTCACCGACTCCGAGTACGTGGTGCTGTCGATGCGCATCATGACCCGCATGGGCAAGGACGCGCTGGACAAGATCGGCAAGGACGGCGACTTCGTCCACGCCCTGCACTCCGTGGGCGCCCCGCTGGCCGAGGGTGAGGAAGACTCCACCTGGCCGTGCAACGAGAACAAGTACATCACGCACTTCCCCGAGACCAAGGAGATCTGGTCCTACGGTTCCGGCTACGGCGGCAACGCCATCCTGGCCAAGAAGTGCTACGCCCTGCGCATCGCCTCGGTCATGGCCAAGGAAGAGGGCTGGATGGCCGAGCACATGCTCATCCTGAAGCTCACCGATCCGTCGGACAAGGTCTACTACGTCGCCGCCGCGTTCCCGTCGGCCTGCGGCAAGACCAACCTGGCCATGCTGACCCCGACCATCGAGGGTTGGAAGGCCGAGGTCGTCGGCGACGACATCGCGTGGCTGAAGTTCGGCGAGGACGGCCGCCTCTACGCGGTCAACCCGGAGAACGGTTTCTTCGGCGTCGCGCCGGGCACCAACTACGACTCGAACCCGAACGCGATGAAGACCCTGGAGAAGGGCAACTCCATCTTCACCAACGTCGCGCTCACCGATGACGGCGACGTCTGGTGGGAGGGTCTCGAGGGCAAGCCGGATCACCTCATCGACTGGAAGGGCAACGACTGGACCCCCGAGTCCGACGAGCTGTCCTCCCACCCGAACTCCCGCTACTGCACCCCGATCGACCAGTGCCCGGTCGCGGCCCCGGAGTTCAACGACCCGGCCGGCGTTCCGCTGGACGCCATCCTGTTCGGTGGCCGCCGCCCCGACACCGTGCCGCTGGTGTCCCAGGCGCTGTCCTGGAACCACGCCACCTTCATCGGCGCGACCCTGGCTTCCGGCCAGACCGCCGCGTCGGCCGAGGCGAAGGTCGGCTCGCTGCGCCACGACCCGATGGCCATGCTGCCGTTCATCGGCTACAACGTCGGCGACTACCTGCAGCACTGGGTTGACATGGGCAAGAAGGGCGGCGGCAAGATGCCCGAGGTCTTCCTGGTCAACTGGTTCCGCCGCGGCGATGACGGCCGTTTCCTGTGGCCGGGCTTCGGCGACAACTCCCGCGTCCTGAAGTGGATCATCGATCGCATCGAGGGTCGCGTGGAGGCCAAGGAGACCGTCGTGGGCTACACCGCCCGCGCCGAGGATCTGGACCTGTCCGGCCTGGACACCCCGATCGAGGACGTCAAGGAGGCGCTGAAGGCGCCGGCCGAGAAGTGGCAGGGCGACCTCGCGGACAACGAGGAGTGGCTGAAGTCGCTCGGCGACCGCATGCCGCAGGAGATGTGGGACGAGCTCGATGCTCTGAAGGCCCGCGTCAAGGAGCGCGAGTCCAAGAAGTAGGACTCCGCGCACCGGAGGCCCGGGCGGTTTGACCGCCCGGGCACCGCAACCGCGTCCACGACCCCCGTCCACCACCGGCCTCACGCCGGCGGTGGGCGGGGGTCGACGCATGCGCCGAGACGGGTGGTGGGGCAGCGCATTTCGTCGCCCGGAACTTGGTCGCGTGACCAAAACGACAGGAGCCGGTCTATTTGCGCAGCACCGTGTCGGATAAAATCGGGGGAGGCGAATTATTGCGTGGAATCCGGCACGCGGATCTCATGAGCCGTTCGGGCGGGCGGTGACCCTCCACCGCCCGCAGTGGAAAGGTTGTGGTGGGCATGCAGCTCACGGTGTTCTCCGACTTGAGTCTGCGGATCATCATGCGGATGGCGGCCGGTGAACGGGGGCAGAAGTTCACCGCGGGGACGGTGGCCGACGAGCTCAATGCGTCGCGGGCGCACGTCGCCAAGGTCGTGACCCGTCTGGTCGAACTCGACCTGGTCGTGGCCGTGAAGGGGCGCTATGGCGGCATCTACCTGGCCGATGGGGCGCTGGAGAAGTCGGTGGGGGCGATCCTGCGCGAGCTCGAATCGGGGGAGGTCGTGGATTGCGTGGGCACCAATTGCCCGCTGCTGCCGGCGTGCCGTCTGCGCACCGCGCTGGCCGACGCTCAGGAGGCGTTCTTCGCCCATCTCGACCCCATCACAATCGGCGAGCTCGTGGGGGACTCCGCCGATCGGGATGCCCCGCGTCATCTGCTGAAGCTGATCGCCACGACGTAGCGCCCGCCGTGGTTCCGGGCTTCTGATTCGGGGCGGCCGGACGGGGTTTGGGGGTGCCGTCGCAAAGCCATTTCCTGCTGTTTCCGATCCCGCCGGAAACAGACCGCACCCCCGCGCCCAATAATGCGCAAGCCAGATACGCATTACATGCTAGCGTTGTCCGCGACCCCCGAAACGACACCCGACAGGGAGCTTCCATGGCAACGATCGACGTCAAGAAGACCGGCCTCACCGACGACCAGGCGGACATCATCCGCCAGACTCTGCCCGTCGTCGGCGCGAACATCGGCGACATCACCCCGAACTTCTACCGCCGCATGTTCACCGCCCACCCGGAGCTGCTGGCCAACACGTTCAACCGCGGCAACCAGAAGCAGGGCGCGCAGCAGAAGGCGCTGGCCGCGTCGGTGGCCACCTTCGCCGCGACCCTCGTCGATCCCGACGCCCCCGCCCCCGAGGAGCTGCTCGCCCGCATCGGCCACAAGCACCTGGCCACCGGCATCGTCGAGGAGCAGTACCCGATCGTGCACAAGCACCTGTTCGACGCCATCGAGGAGGTCCTGACGCCCGAGGTGTTCCAGGGCGCCGTCCGCGATGCGTGGGATGCGGTGTACCTGGAGATGCAGCGCGTGCTGGTGGACTTCGAAAAGCAGCTTTACGACGAGTCGGGCGTCGCGCCCGGCGACGTTTTCCGCGCCGCCGAGGTGGTCTCCCGCGAGGACCTGTCCGACGACATCGTGGTCTTCGGCGTGCGCGGCAAGGCGGAGGAGCTGCCGGGGTTCACCCCGGGGCAGTACATTTCCGTGCGCCAGACCATGGCCGACGGCGCCGGTCAGCTGCGCCAGTACTCCCTGGTCGGCGTGCCGGGTGACGGCGTTCTGAAGTTCGCAGTGCGCCGCGTCGGCGCGGATGAGGTCGCCGGCCTGCCCGCTGGCGAGGTGTCCAACAAGCTGTGCGACGACGTCCGCGTCGGCGACGAGATCGAGATTTCGCTGCCCGCCGGTGATCTGGTGCTCGACACCGAGTCGGATGGGCCGGTCGTGCTGGTGTCCGCCGGCATCGGCGCGACGCCCATGGTCGGCATGCTCAACTACCTCGCCGCGAATGGCTCGCAGCGCCGGGTGCTGTCGGTGCACGCCGACCGGTCCGAGGCCGTCGACGTTCTCGCAGCGGAGCGCACCGCGGCGGTCGAGGCGCTGGCCAACGGCACCGAGAAGCGCTGGCTGGAGCCGGACTTCATGGACCTGTCCGACAAGGGCGGCGTCGAGCTGCCCGAGGGCGCCGAGTTCTACATCTGCGGCGGCAGTGGTTTCCTGCAGCACGTCCGGGACCAGCTGGCCGAGCGTGGCGTCGACCGCTCCCGCATCCACTTCGAGCTGTTCAGCCCGAACGACTGGCTGCTCGACGCCTAAACGGCGAGGCCGTGAGGCGGCGCGGCGCTGATGGGGCCGCGCCGCTCTCGCCCCGGCCTCCCTCGCCGGCGGTCGGCCGCTAACCCACCTCGAATGTCTTAACCCACCTGCTGCAACGGGTGGGTTAAGACATTCGAGGTGGGTTTGCGAGATTTGACGGTCGTTCCGGGGTGTTTGGACGGAATGGGCGGCGGGTTGTGATGATAATGAACGCACCTCAGTTGCCCGGCGATGCCCGTGACGCAGCACAGCGGGCCACTCGGCAGCGCAGATCAGGGCACGACACGAGAGCACGACGAGAAGGAGCGGGATTCACATGACCGATCAGCACTCCGAGGTTTCCGGCGGCACCGGCAGCACTGACGATGGGCGGTTCGACGCCGGCATCCGCGTCCGCCGCGAGGTGATGGGCGACGACTTCGTCGACGCCGCCCTCGAGCGCAACGCGGGCACCGACGGCGAGGACCTGCAGCGCCACATCACCGAGACCGTCTGGGGTTCGGTGTGGACCCGCGACGGCCTGGAGAAGCGCGACCGCAGCCTGCTCAACATCGGCATGCTCGTCGCCCTGCGCGCCACCGGAGAGCTGCGCGGCCACGTGCGCGGCGGCCTGCGCAATGGCTTGACCCGCGAGGAGATCACCGAGGCGGTCATCCACACCGCCGGCTACTGCGGCGCCCCCGCGGCGCTGTCCGCCATGAAGGTGGTCCAGGAGGTCCTCGTCGAGGAGCTCGGCCCGCTGCAGGGGGAGTAGCGGCCGCTTCGCCGCGCTCCTCTTCGCCACCGCCTACTTCGCGGCCGGCTGGTTCGAGGACCGCCGCTAGGCTGCCATCTCCGGCCTTCGGCCTCCCGGCCGGGCCGGGCCGTGCCCTGAGACGGGGAGAACCCGCCTTCCTCTCGGATGGCGGGTTCTTTCGCGTCGTGCGCGCGTCCGGGGCGTCGTCGGTCCCCGGGCGCGGTGTACGCCTCGGACGTGCGTCTTAAGCGCGGCCGATGTGGTGGCCGACGGTCTGGACGCCGTGGTTGGTCATGTGGACGAACAGGTTGTAGTCGCCGATGCTGTCGTCGACGACGCCGACGACCCAGTTGTCGGCGTCGCAGGTGCCGTGGCCGGCGGTGATGCCCTTGAGGCCGACGAACTTGGCGCCGGTGTCGCCGGCGGCCTGGGCCAGGCCGGCGTCGAGGCGATCCTCGATCTCGCGGAGGTTCACGGCCGGGGTTGGCAGGCCGACGCCGCCGGTGTTGACCAGGCAGACCTCGCCGTTGGGGCCGGAGACCGTCGGGTAGCCGGCGATCTTGATCTGGGCGTTCGGGGCGACCTGCTTGGCGCGGTTGATGGCGTCGCGGGCGGCAACGCGCAGGTTCTCCTGGATCTGCGGCATGGGCATGCCGTCGTTCAGGATGTACGGGTAGGTGTCGTTCGCGCCGGCGAGGATGACCACCTGGCGGGTGCCGGCGTCGAGCGCGCCGGTCTCGGCGGCGCGGTTGATCTGGTCGATCACGCGGATGCCGCCGGTGCGGAACGAGGAGCCCGCGCAGGTGTAGTCGGCGATCGGGGTGCCGTTGCCGGCGCCGACGGCGTCGGAGAACAGGAAGTCCGTGCCGCAGCCCATCTCGTTGGTGCGGCCGCCGGGGATCGGGGCGCCCTGGGCGGTCAGCCAGTCGCCGACCGTCGGGTTGGCGGGCAGGGAGTCGCCGAAGACGACGGTGTTGCCGGGGGCGGCCTGGGCGGCCATCGGAAGGGTGACGGCGGCGACGGCGGTCGCGGCGAGGGTGGCCAGAACGGTACGGATTCGCATTGAGCTGCCTTCGTGGTGACGACGTGAGAGGACGGTTGGCCCCGCCCAAGATAACAACGTGCACAGCCTAATCGTTGCCGTCCCGTTATAAAAGTCGGGAGGGCAGAATGCCCACCCGCTTTTCGCTTGACGACGAACTGCAACGTGCAGGTGCGTGGGTTCCGCAGGGGCGTCGTAAAGCCAAGGTTGGCGTGATCAGGCTGTGAACTTATGTGCTCCATGTGGCCAAAGGGGTGCATGGGGCTTGTGGTGCGAGCTTACCGCGTGCGTGCGGCATTGGCCGGGGAACGACGAAACCGGCCACCCGCGGAGTGCGGGTGGCCGGGGCGGCGTTGCGTCGGCCCGTGGCTTTCAGTCGGCCCATGAGTCGCGCGTCAGCTCATGGCATCGCGTCGGCTCGGGAACGCTGCGTCAGCCCTTCAGCGACGCCGGCGGGGTGAAGCGCTCGCCGTACTTCGCCGCGAGCTCCTCGGCGCGGGACACGAAGCCCGCCACGCCGCGCTGCTCGGAACCATCGGCGGCGGTGCCGTCGTAGTTCTTGATGAACTGGCGCGTGCCACCGGTCCACGCCGGGTAGCCGATGCCGAAGATCGAGCCGATGTTGGCATCGGCGTCGTGGAGCACCACGCCCTCGTCGACGCACTTCTGCGTCTCCACGGCCTCGATGAACAGCATGCGGTCGACCAGATCCTGCATGACGACGTCGTCGGCGTCGATGGAACCGGCGCCGAGCTCGGTGCGCAGGCCGTCCCACAGGCCCTGGCGGCGGCCGTCGGCGTACTCGTAGAAGCCGCGGCCCTCGAGCTTGCCCGGGCGCTCGAACTCGTCGATCATGCGGTTGACCAGGGCGGACACGCCGCCATCGTCGACGGTTTCGCCGCGATCGCGCGCGGCGGCCTCGTTCTCCTCGCTGATCTTGCGCATCAGCTTGAGGTTGAGCTCGTCGGCCAGCTGCAGCTGGGCGGCCGGGTAACCGGCCTGGCGGGCGGCGGCCTCCACGGTGGCGGGCTCGTAACCCTCCGCGACCATGCGGATGGCCTCGTTGATCACGGTGCCGATCACGCGCGAGGTGTAGAAACCGCGGGAGTCGGTGACCACGATCGGGATCTTGCGGATCTGCACCGCGAAGTCCAGCGCCGCGGCCAGCGTCTTCGGGTCGGTGTGGTCGCCGGAGATGATCTCCAGCAGCTGCATCTTGTCCACCGGGGAGAAGAAGTGCAGGCCGATGAAGTCGCCCGTGCGCTCCACGTGGGAGGCGAGCTCGGTGATCGGCAGGGTCGAGGTGTTCGAGCCCAGGATCGCCGTCTTCGGCACCGCGGCCTCGATCTCGGCGTGGACCTTGTGCTTCAGGTCGGTGTTCTCGAAGACGGCCTCGATGACCAGGTCGACGTCCGACAGGTCGTCGTAGGACTCCGTCGGGGTGATGCGGCCCAGCAGCTGCGCCGACTTCTCTTCGGTGGTGCGGCCGCGCTCCAGCGCCTTGGCCTCGAGCTTCTCCGAGTAGTTCTTGCCGCGCTCGGCGTTCTCCAGCGACACGTCCTTGAGCACGACGTCCATGCCGGCCTTCGCGCAGACGTAGGCGATGCCCGCGCCCATCATGCCGGCGCCGACGACGCCGACCTTCTTGAACTCGGTCTTCGGGAACGGGGTGCCGTCCTCCTGCAGCGGGCGGGAGCCGCCGCCGTTGCAGTGGTTCAGGTCGAAGAAGAACGCCTGCATCATGTTCTTCGACTGCGAACCGGTGACCAGCTCGGTGAAGTAGCGCGACTCGATGGTCAGCGCCGTGTCGACGTCGACCTGCGCGCCCTCGACCGCGGCCTGCATGGCGCGGCGCGGGGCCAGCATCGGCGAGCCCTTGAGCTGCTTGGTCAGGTTCGCCGGGAAGGACGGCAGGTTCGCCGCGAAGCGCGGGTTCTTCGGGTCGCCGCCCGGGATCTTGAAGCCCTTGACGTCCCACGGCTGCTCGGCGACGGCGTCGTCGGACAGCAGCCACGCGCGGGCGCGGTCGAGGAGCTCCTCGGGGGCGACGACCTCGTCGACCAGGCCGGTCTTGAGGGCCTTCTCCGGGTTCATCTGCGCACCGGTGAGGATGACCTTCATCAGCGCGTCCTGGATGCCGATCATGCGGACGACGCGGGTGATGCCGCCGCCGCCCGGCAGCAGGCCGAGCGTGACCTCGGGCAGGCCGATCTTCGAGCCGCGGGCGTCCGCGGCGATGCGGTGGTTCGCGGCCAGCGCGACCTCGAGGCCGCCGCCGAGCGCGGCGCCGTTGATCGCGGCGACGACGGGCACGGGCAGCTTCTCGATGCGGCGCAGCGACTCCTTCATGTGCTGCACCATGTCGTACATCGACTGCGCGTCCTCGGGGCCGACCTGCGACATCTGCTTGATGTCGCCGCCGGCGAAGAACGTCTTCTTGGCCGAGGCCAGGATGATGCCCTTGATCCCCGCGGCGTCCGGGCCGTCGGCAAGCTCCTGCTCGAGCTTTTCGACGGTCGCGCGGATGTCGTCCTGGAACGTCTGGTTCATGGTGTTGACGGGCGCATTCGGGTCGTCCATCGTCAGCGTGACGATGCCGTCGTCGGCGCGGTCCCATCGGAACATGTTGTCGGTCATGTGGTGATCTCCCTTGATCCCTGTGGTCCTGGAATTCCTGTGTTCTGCTTCTCGTGTTCCGCTTTTCGCGAAACCGAAAAAGGGGACCGGGCCTAGACCCGCTCGATGATGGTGGCCACGCCCATGCCGCCGCCGATGCACAGCGAGATCAGCGCGTAGCGGCCGCCGGTGCGGTGCAGCTCGTCGATGGCCGCGCCGGTGATCATGGCGCCGGTGGCGCCCAGCGGGTGGCCCATGGCGATGGCGCCGCCGTTGACGTTGAGCTTCTCGTCGGGGATGCCGAGCTTCTGCTGCGCGTGGAGGACGACGGCGGCGAAGGCCTCGTTGATCTCCCAGACGTCGATGTCGTCGACGCCGAGTCCGGCCTTGCCCAGGACCTCGCGGACGGCGGGCTCGATGCCGGTGAGCATGATGGTCGGCTCGACGCCGTTGACGGCGGTGGCGACGATGCGGGCGCGCGGGGTCAGGCCCATGTCGGCGCCGGCCTTCTCGGTGCCGACCAGGGTCAGGGCCGCGCCGTCGACGATGCCGGAGGAGTTGCCCGGGTGGTGCAGGTGGTTGATCTGCTCGATCTGGGTGTACTTCTTCAGCGCGACGGCGTCGAAGCCGCCCATCTCGCCCATCTGGGCGAAGGAGGGGCGCAGGCCGCCGAGCGACTCGACGGTGGTGCCCGGGCGGACGGTCTCGTCGTGGTCGAGGATGGTCAGGCCGTTCTGGTCGACGACCGGGACGACGGAATCCTTGAAACGGCCCTCGTCCCACGCCTTCTTGGCGCGCTCGTGGGAGGTCACGGCGAGCTGGTCCAGCTGCTCGCGGGTGAAGCCGTCGAGGGAGGCGATGAGGTCGGCGGAGATGCCCTGGGGCACGAAGTCAGTGGCGAACGACGCCTGCGGGTCCATGGCCCACGCGCCGCCGTCGGACATCATGGGCACGCGCGACATGGATTCGACGCCGCCGGCGAGGACGAGCTCGTCCATGCCGGAGCGGACCTTGGCGGCGGCCATGTTGATGGCGGTCAGGCCGGAGGCGCAGAAGCGGTTGATCTGGACGCCGCCGACGCGGTTGGGCAGGCCGGACACCAGGGCGGCGGTGCGGGCGATGTCGGCGCCCTGGTCGCCGACGGGCGTGACGCAGCCGATGACCATGTCGTTGATGCGTTCTTCGTCGAGGCCGGGGTTGC
>DHCFI07803__coassemble_1352_pt1 | contig 21703 bp, 16 predicted proteins | sample DHCFI07803__metabat2_low_PE_024 | metagenome-assembled genome bin DHCFI07803 | reverse complement strand
CACATTCTCGTACAGTCCGCATGTTTCACGTGAAACAACACTCCACGCTCAGGCTGTGTCGTGCTGCGGGTTCCTACTTCCCCGCGCGGTTTCACGTGAAACATCTGATCTCTTCTCGGGCGTTGAGGGGGATCCGGAAGAGGGGCTAGAGTGAGTGCCAGACCTCGGACCCCATGGGGCTCTCCCCCTGGTGGTCCGTCGTGCATGTAGGCCGACCCTGTGTTGGCGCGATACCCGGTGTCGATCCGGAATTAAAGGGGATGTTCAATGGCCCGCAATTCGTGGGAAGATTCGCCAATCGCTGCAGCGGCGCGACGGGCGGCGCAGGTGAAGGGCCCGAACCGGCCGACTCTGCCTAAGCCGGAGAAGACGCGCCGCATAGCCTTTGCCAACCAGAAGGGCGGAGTCGGCAAGACCACGTCGGCGGTCAATTTCGCGTCCGCACTGGCGCATCATGGGCTCAAGGTTCTGCTCATCGACAACGACCCGCAGGGAAACGCATCGACTGCGGTCGACGTCGATCATCGCAGTGGAACCATCTCGACGTATGAAGTCCTGATCGGCGAGGTTGCTCCGGCGGAAGCCATGCAGCAGTCCCCGGAGAACGAGAACCTCTGGTGCATTCCCGCCACCCTCGACCTCGCCGGCTCCGAGATTGAGCTAGTGAACCTCTTCAATCGGGAACGCCGTCTTCGGCAGGCGATCACCGATGAGTTCCTCGAGGAGGAGGGTTTCGACTACCTGATCATCGACTGCCCGCCTTCCCTGGGTCTGTTGACGCTGAATTCCATGACCGCCGCATCGGAGGTCATCATTCCGATCCAGTGCGAGTTTTACGCATTGGAGGGCGTCACCCAGTTGCTCAACAACGTGGAAATGATCCGCCAGCACCTCAACCCGGATCTGCATATCTCGGCGGTCTTGTTGACTATGTACGACGGCCGCACGAAGTTGGCCGACGAGGTGGCGAATGAGGTGCGCCGGCACTTCGGCGATGCGGTGCTGCGCAACGTGATCCCCCGGTCGGTGAAGGTGTCGGAGGCCCCGGGTTACGGCAAAACGATCATCAGCTACGACCCCGGGTCGCGTGGCGCTCTCGCCTACATGGACGCGGCGAAGGAGCTCGCCGGCCGCGGCGACTACCTCCCCTCCCCCAGCAGCGGCGCCATCGGCGTCGCTCCCGAGAACCAGTAGTTGGAGGACGACACTATGGCCCAGGACAAGAAGGAGACCCGCCGCGGCGGGCTCGGCCGTGGTCTGGCGGCGCTCATCCCGACCGCGCCCGAGCAGAACCCGTCGGTGGGTGACAGCGCCGCCGACATCATTTTCGGCCCCAAGGGTGCCGGCGCCGAGGATCGGTCGCGTGATGACCGCGGTGGTTCCTCCCGTGCCGGCAATGGGCGATCGTCCGGTGATCGGGACGGGAACGCCCGAACCGAGAAGCGTCACAGTGACGGAACTGACTCGTCCAGGGAGTCTGGTATAAAACGTCACAGTGACGGAACGTCGAATCGTCGTAAAGAGTCAGCCGAAGTTTCACGTGAAACATCGACTCAGTCGGCGCGCCGTTCCGATGGCTCAGCGAAGACGACCGGCGGGGCGACGGACGGTTCGTCGGTCGGGGCCGAAGGGATCGGTGCGACGTACCGGGAGATTGCACTTCCGCTGATCGTCCCGAATCCTCGTCAGCCCCGCGAGGTTTTCGACGAAGAGCCGCTGAAGGAGCTCGCCCACTCGATCGGCGAGTTCGGGCTCATGCAGCCGATCGTCGTACGACCGATCGGCGACGACGTCCGGGCCAAGGCCCTCGAGGAAGCGCGGGCACGGGATCCGCGTGCGCCGCAACCCGAGTTCGAGATCATCATGGGCGAGCGCCGCTGGCGGGCCAGCCAGCTCGCCGGGCTCGACGCGATCCCCGCGATCGTCCGCGAGACGTCCGACTCGTCGATGCTCCGCGACGCCCTGTTGGAGAACATTCACCGCGTGCAGCTCAATCCGCTCGAAGAGGCGGCGGCGTACCAGCAGTTGCTCGAGGAGTTCGAGGTCACGCAGGCCGAGCTCGCCGATCGGATCGGACGTTCCCGGCCCGCAATCACGAACATGATCCGGTTGCTGCAGCTTCCCGTGGACGTCCAGCGACGCGTCGCCGCGGGCGTGCTCACCGCCGGCCATGCCCGCGCGCTGCTCGGCGTCAAGACGGGTACGGCGGACCAGTCGATGCTCGCCGACCGGGTCGTGGCCGAAGGCATGTCCGTCCGGGCGACCGAAGAGGCCGTCACCCTGATCAACCGGGGCGACGAAGCCGCGGGTCGCCGCAAGCGGGAACCCCTCCCCCAGCCGGAGCGCCTCACCGTCTGGGCCGACCGGTTGTCGGACAACTTCGACACGAAGGTGTCGGCCACGATGGGCAAGAGGAAGGGGCGCATCGTCATCGAATTCGGCGATCTGGAGGACTTCGACAGGATCATGTCCCTCATCGACGCCGACCGGGACTGAACGGGGCACCACAATGTCCTCCGGATTCATCCGCCCGATCGATCTGGCGAACCGCCGCACGATCCACCCCGGGACCCTGCGCAGCCTGTTCTGGGAAATCGAACCCGAACGTCCCCTGGCGGATTCGGTCCCGGCCGGGGATGCGACTCCCGAAGCCGATCCGAACCGCGTGGTCGGCAATCCATGGCGGAAAATGGGCCTGCAGACGGGGCCAGGGCGCCCGGGAGGCCATGATCGCCCGGGAGTGGGGTCCATGGGTTCCGGAGGCCCTCAGGACCCTCTGGGGCCTCTATCGGGCGACTCGCGCACCCGTGGTGGCATCGATGCCGAGCTGGAGAAGGAGTTCTGGCTCAACCGGGTGCGCGTCGACTGGGGATTGTGCGGTTTCAGCATGGCCGAGCCATCCGGCAACGGCGTCATGGCCACCTTGCTCTTCGCGCCGCCGCGCTTCGTCCCGACTTCCCGGCGCATGCCCACGGGGCCCGTGTCCCCGGATGCCGTCATGTTGACGAGCCTGCACATCGACCCGATCGTGGCCGACCAGGGCATCGAAGAGGCGTTGATCGATGCCGTCGTCGCCCACCTGGCGGGGCGCGGCGTAAAGGCCGTCGAGGCATTCGGCTGCTCCGGCGGCGGCGACGACGAAGCGCGCCCCATCCCCCGGGAGGAGATGACGCTGACCGAGTCGATCCTCCACGCCGTCGACGCGCCGCGCACTCCCCACCGCTGCGAATCGGGGGCGCTCGGCGCGATCAATCACGCCGCCGGCGACGTCATCCCCACGAGGGTCCTGATCAACTCCGGGTTCACCGTGGTGGCCCCCCACCAGACCCATCCCCGCCTGCGACGCGACATCGACCCCGACCTGGACTGGTCGGCGGCCGTCACCGACGCGCTCGACCAGCTGGTGGCCGCGCAGTTCTACGCGTCCTTCTCCGCTTCCAGGAGTTCGACGAAGCTGTAGGTGCCGGTCAACGGCTGATCGTCCTCTTCGGTGAGGTACAGGCGCTTGACGCCGACGACGATCGCCTCGGCGATCTGGTCGCGGTGTTCCGGCGAGGTGAGCACGGAGACGTCGTGCGGGTTGGTCAGGTAACCGACCACGATCTCCACGGTGGGCATCCGCGTCAGTCGCATCAGATCCCACGTGCGTGCGTGCGTGCGGCAATCGGCCAGCGGAGTGCGCGCGACGATCTCGCGCTGCACCAGACCGGACAGCTGTTGGCCCAGAATCGAGCTGTTGCCGACGATCGAACCGAAGTAGAAGGTGGCCAGACCCGACGCGAGTTCATTCGGGTACCGGTCGGCGCGCAGGGAAATCATCACGTCGGCGCCGAAGGCGTTGGCCATGTCGGCCCGCTCCTCGATCGACGGATCGCCCGTGCGGGGCCGCGACAGGATCGTTTCGGCTCCTGCGGCGACCATGCGGCCTTCCACGCGGGAGGCGAGATCCCAGAGGATCTCCTCCTCCGTGATGGCGCCGTACGGGCCCTGCACCGTCATGCCGGGGTCGTTGGCGCTGCAGCCGGGGTCGATGACGATGCGCTTGCCCGACAGCTTCGGGCCGGCCGCCCGGACCGCTTCACGCTCGTGCATGGCGACGTGCGATCCGCCCGTGACCCGGCGCCCGAGGTAGCTCAGGGCGCGGAACGTCACCGGGCCGCAGATGCCGTCGGGCTCCAGGCCGTAGTTGATCTGGTACTCGCGCACGGCGGCGTCGGTGAGCGGACCGAAGTGGCCGTCGACGCGGGTGTCGAAGAACCCGAGCTCCTGCAGCACTTCTTGAAGTTTGCTGATGTCGTCGCCGGTCATCGGCGCGAGCGGGTCGAAGGACAGCACGCGGGCACCGAGAACGTACGACGCCTCGCGCAGCGAGCGCAGCGTCGAATCGCGGATCACGCCATCGGCGTAGATGCCGCGGGACTGCTGGAACGCCAACAGAGCGGCGTGGAGCTCGGCGTCGAAAAGATCGTCGTCGCCGCTCCACTGCGGCGAATCCTGCGTGAGGGCGTCGCCGTCGTAGCCCGGCAGCATACCGAGTCTCGCCAGGGTGGTGCGCACCTCCGCAACACGCGGCGATCGCTCCCCCACCTGCAGATACTCCGGCACCGGGCGTCCCCTTCCTTCACGTGTTCCGATGGTCGCCACCGACGGGCGCCCACTGGTCACACGCTACCAGCTAGAGCTGAGCTTCAACCTTTCGGCGGATGTCCGCCTTGGGCTTGACGCCGACGATCTCGTCGACCTTCTGGCCGCCCTTGAAGATCAGCAGCGCCGGAATGGACATGATCTGGAACATGGCGGCGAGGGTGCGCTCGGCCTCGATGTCGCACTTGGCGATCACGGCCTGGTCGCCCATCTCGGCGGCCAGCTCCTCGATGACGGGGGCCAGCTTGCGGCACGGGCCGCACCAGTCGGCCCAGAAGTCGACGAGCACGGGCTTGTCGGACTCGATGACGGTGGACTTGAAGTTCTCCGCGGTGACGTGAACGACGGACATGATTCTCCTAAAAGTTACGCGATTTTATATTGGGGAAGTATATCAGGGCTGGGCCGGTGATCAAGGGGTCTTCGTTCCCGCCACGGAAGTCGGTGCCGTGCGGTCGTCCCGCCTGGACACCGGCAAACGATCGACCCGCCGTCCCGGTTACCCCAGCGCGGCCAGGTAGTGCTCGGCGTCGATGGCGGCGGTGCAGCCGGTGCCGGCGGCGGAAATGGCCTGCTGGTAGTGCGAGTCCACCAAGTCGCCGGCGGCGAAGACGCCCGGCAGCGAGGTGCGCGTGGACGGGGAGTCGACCTTGACGTAGCCGGACTCGTCCAGGTCGATCTGGCCGGCGACCATCTGGGAACGGGGGTCGTGGCCGATGGCGACGAACATCGCGGTGACGGGCAGCTCCGAGGTTTCGCCGGTGACGGTGTCCTTCAGCTCCAGGGCCGCGACCGACCCCTCGCCGACGACGCGCTCGACGGTCTTGTTGGTGGCGAAGCGGATCTTGTCGTTGTTCTTGGCGCGCTCGAGCATGATCGCGGAGGCGCGGAACTCCTCGCGGCGGTGGACGATGGTCACCGACTTGGCGAACTTGGTCAGGAACGTCGCCTCTTCCATGGCGGAGTCGCCGCCGCCGATGACGGCGATGTCGTGGTCGCGGAAGAAGAAGCCGTCGCAGGTGGCGCAGGAGCTGACGCCGTGGCCGAGCAGTTCCTGCTCGCCGGGCGCGCCGAGGTAGCGGGGGGCGGCGCCCATCGCGAGGATGACGGTACGGCCCTTGTGCTCCTCCTCGCCGACCCACACGGACTTCACGTCGCCGGTCAGGTCCATGCGGTCGACGAGCTCCATGCGCAGGTCGGCGCCGAAGCGCTCGGCCTGGGCGCGCATCTGGTCCATGAGGTCGGGACCCTGGATGCCTTCGGCGAAGCCCGGGAAGTTCTCCACCTCCGTGGTCGTCATCAGCGATCCGCCGAACTCGACGCCCTCGAACACGACGGGCTTGAGCTCGGCGCGGGCGGCGTAGATGGCGGCGGTGTATCCGGCGGGGCCGGAGCCGACGATGATGACGTCGTGGATGGTGTCGGTCATAGCTTCGATCCTCCTGGTGGGTGCCATCTGACGTGGCGTTTCGCTGTTGCGGCGCGGCGGTTCCCGGCCGGCGGTGCCTCCGGTTCGCGCGTCGTCGTCTCCTGCGGCAGCCTACCCGGGTGCCCCGATCTGCTCGTGCACGACCGGTGGCCCGGGTTCGCTCCCGCAGGTGTTCAGGGTCAACAACACCGTCACGCGCCCGGCAATTCCCGTCGACAACACGAACAGCTGCCCCACGCGTTCCCCGTGGGCCACGGGCGCGGCGCCGAGCAGCGCGTCGGGGGCTTCATCGTGGGCGGCCAGGCAGGCGTCGGCCAGCCCGGGGTCGTCGAGTCCGCCGAGGTCGCGCTCCCCCATCGCCGCGCCTGCCGCGGGGCCGAGGGCCGCCAGGTCGATGTCGGGTTGCGCCGGTTGGCTTTGCGACGGCCCGTCCCCGGCCCCCGTCCACGGGTGCGGGAAGATCCCGGCACCGGCGACGAGAAGAACGGCGGCTGCCGCGGCGGCGGTGGCGGCGGTGACTGTGACGGGCGCGGTGGCCGAGAAGCGGCGCCGCAGCCGCAGCACCGGGGCCATGCGCGTTCCCATGGCCGGTCCGGCTTCCCCGGATCGCGCGGCCTCCCCGGATCGCCCGGTTTTTCCGGCCCGCAGGAGATTCCGCCGGGGATCGTCCGCGTCGTCGTGCGCCCCGTGGTCCCGCCGCCAGAGTTCGTGGACACGCGGCGGCGGGGAATCGTCGCACAGCAACGAAGCCGCGAGAGATTCGAGGGCGGCGTCGTCGAGGAGCACCGGGTCGAGGGACACCGCATCTCGGGGCACGGGCCCGTCATGTTGCTGCCCGTCATGTTGCAGCCCGCCATGATGCAGCCGGCCATGATGCGCCCGTCCGTGACGGGCGGGCTCCGGGCGGATGGGGGTCATCGGGCCACCTCGGCTTCGAGTCGGCGCAACTGGCGGCGCAGGGTCGCGCGGGCGCGGGCGCGGCGGCTCTTGACCGTGCCCTCGGGAATGCCCAGCCGGCGGGCGACGTCGGCCAGCGGCCAGCCCATCACGTCGACTTCGAGGATGACGTTGCGCTGCTCCTCCGGCAAGCGCGACATCGCCTGGCGCATCACCACGGTCAGCGAGGGGTCCCCGGACACGTCCTCGCTCATGCCCGGCGTGGCGCGCTCGTCGACGACGCCGTCCGGCGGGCCGTGGCGGCCCCGCATCCGGTCGTGGCAGCTGTTGACCACGATGCGGTGAAGCCACGTGATCACCGACGAGTCGCGGCGGAACGCCGGCGCATTGCGCAGGGCCTTGACCAGCGCCTCCTGCATCGCGTCGGCGGCGTCCGATTCCGTGCGCGAATGCCGCAGCGCCGTCCACCACAACTGCTTCTCGTGCCTGTGGACGAGCGCCGGAAAAGCCCGCGCGTCGCCGGCCAGATGCGCGGTCAACAGCTCGAGATCGCCGCGGTCGTCGACCGATTCCCCGTCCCTGCGGTCCACCGGCGCCGGCGGCGCGGTGACCCTCCCCCCGAAGTTCACGCGCCCATCCCACCACGGGTGGGGCGGGCGCGCCATTCGGGCCGCGCGTCAGCGCTGCACCGTCACCTCGGCGATCGAGGCCGGCTGGGGCATCGGCAGTTCGCCGACCCAGATGAGCAAGTGGCGCGACTTCGGGGCGCCGGTCAGCTCGATGGTCGTCTCACCCGTCCCGAGCCGGCCCTCGCCCACCACCGTCGTGGCGCCGAGATCGCCGGTGCCCTCCTCGGCGAGAGCGGCCGGAATGGACCGGATCTGCACCATCGCACCCGGCGACCCGGTGATGGCCACGGAACCCGGGGTGGCGTCCACGCGGAAGGTCAGCGTCACGCCGACGCCCGGCTTCAGCGCCATCGGCCCATCGCCGAATTGGGCGTCGTACGTCGACGTCGTCCACGAGGTGGCGTCGTCGCCGTCGATGATCAGCGCGGCCCCGCCGGGATCGTCGGGCCCGGCGATCGGGTTGGGGTTGGCCGCCTGCCATTCGGCGGCGCCGACCAGGCGGATGGGCCCGGTGGGCAGCGCCTCCTGGGCGACTTCGGGGCCGCGGCGCACGGAGTCGGGCGTCAGCGGCGCATCGTCGGCGCGGTTGAGCCACGCGAACACGGCGGCCAGGACCAGCGCGACGACGAGCACGAAGCCCACCACGATCGCTCCGGAACCCCACGCCCGGCCCTGCTGCGCACCGGTGATGCGCCGCAGGCGCGCCGGGGTGTCCGGGGCGTCGGCGTCTTCGGCGATTACCTGCAGCTGCCCGGAGTCGGGGCCGAGCGCCGCCTCGCGCAGCCCGGCGGCCAGGCGCAGGCCCCGGTTCCGCGGTTCGGCGCTTTCGGCACCTTCGGCGCCCGTGGGGTCGGTGGGGTCGGCGGAGCCGTTGCGGTCGCCGGTCTCCCCGGCGATGCCGCTTTCCGACGCCTGCGACCACGCCGTTTCGCCGTCGACTTCGCGGGAGGCCGCGGCGAGAATGGCGCGGATGTCGGCGGGGACGTGGCGGCAGCCGTCGAGAAGCGACGACAGCGCGCGGCAGGTGACCTCGAGGTCCTCGTCGGCGTCGGACGCCGGCAGCGGCGCGGGGAACGCCAGCGCCACCCGGCCGTCGACGCTGACGCGCAGGCGGTCCAGCCCATCCGCGCCCAGCACGATGCCCCTGTCGTGGGCGCGGCCGGCGGCCTCCGCCAGATCGGCCACGGCCACGGCGGCGGCGTCGGCGTTGGTGCCCTCGCCCACCGCCGACAGCGGCACGCCCGGCACCCAATCGGCGGCGACGATGACGTCGGTGCGGCCCAGGTGCACCGCGCGGATGCGCGCGAGCCCCGGCCCCTCGACGCGGCGCAGGGCCTTGGCCGCCTCGGAGATCTTCACGGCAGCGCCGGGCGCCGTGTAGCCGACGTGCGGCGCAACCAAGGTGTCGATGAACGTCAGGGCGACTTCGTCGTGAAGCGGCGTGCCGTCGGTGCCCGTCCGGCCATTGCCCGTGCGGTCCACCGCGCGCCAGAAACGCACGCCGGGGCGCGAGCCCTCCTCGGACAGGAGGCGGTAGCGGCCGCCGAAGACCATCTCGCCGGGGACGAAACGCGTCGGGCGGGACGCCTCCGACGGCATGGGCGGCAGCAGCGGCGAGGCGGTGAAGCCCTCGTTGGCCAGTGCCGCGGTCTCGCCGGCGGCAGCCTCGGGGCCCGCGGCGAATGTGTCCGCGATGGCGGCGTCGGCATCCGAACCGCCCGGGGCCTCGACCGCCTTCGGCGCGAAACGGCGCAGGCCCGGAATGCGGCCCAGGGCGCCGCCGAGGGTGCGCACCTCCGGCAGCGGCGAGCGCGACAGCACGATCCCGGTGACCACCAGGAACACGACGCCGGACACGGCCACGCGGAACAGCGCGCCGATGGAGCCGAGGGAACCGAACAGGAACTCCTCCGCCGCCCAATCGACGAGCATGGCCACGGCGACGCCGACGACCGCCGCACCCAAGGCCCAGGCGCTGGTCCGGAGCACCTCGCGGCCCCGCAGATGCCCCAGGACGCGGCGCAGCAGCAGCGCGCCGATGATGGCGCCGGCGATGAAGCCGAAGCCGTTGGCGGCGGCCAGCAGCACCACCACGAGCTGGCGATCGGAGGCCAGCACCGGCGCCAGCATCGACAGCAGCACCTTGACGATGGTGATGCCGAAGATGATGAACGTCGGGGTCCACGCCTCCTCCCGGGCGTAGAACACGCGCAGGTGCAGCAGCACCAGCGCATACGGGATGAGCGTGAACGCGGAGAACGACAGCGTCCAGCCGAGGATGTCGGCCGTCTCCTTGGGGAACTCGCCGTAGGCGAACAGCGCGTTGGCGATCGGCTGGCCGAAGGCCGTGAAGAACACGACGATCGGGATCAGCGCGATCATGGTCAGGCGCGTGCCCACCGACAGATCGCGGACGACGGCCCGGTCGTCGCCGTCGGCGGCGTTGCGCGACAGTCGCGGCATGATTGCCGTCAGCAGGGTGACGCCGATGATGCCGTAGGGCACCTGGAGCAGCAGCCATGCCTGCTGGTACACCGTCGGCGCGGCGGCGTCGGCGGTCGAGGCGATGCGGGTGGTGATGATGTAGCCGACCTGCGAGATGGCCACGTACGCCACGATGGCGATGCCCATGCCGCCGAACTGCTTCAGGCGGTCGTCGATGCCCCACAACGGGCGCAGGTCGATGCCGGCCTTGCGCAGCGGCGGGATCATGATCAGCGCCTGGATGACCACGCCCAGCGTGGTGCCCAGCCCGAGCAGCAGGATGTGCGGATCGGTGATGGTGCCCGGGTGATCGTTCGGCAGGCTTCCCGGCAGCAGCCAGTAGAGCAGGAGCGTCGCGATGGCCACCACGTTGTTGGCCACCGGCGCCCAGGCCCCCGGTTTGAACACCCCCTTGGTGTTCAATATCGCCATGAGCAGAGAAAATATGCCGTAGAAGACGATCTGCGGCAACAACAGGAACGCGAAGGACGTCGATAGCGGGACGTTGACCTCGCCGTCGGCGTTGAGGCTGATCCGCGTCAATATCGGCGCGCCGATCACCGCCAGGACCGTGACCGCGCCCAGCAGCGTCAGCGACAGCGTGAGCAGGCGGCGGACGAAGGCGGCGCCCTCGTCGGCGTCTTCCTTCTGCGCGCGCACCAGCACCGGCACGACCAGCGACGTGAGCACCGCGCCGAGCACGATCTCGGTGATGAGGTTCGGCAGGGTGTTGGCGACGTTGAACGCCGACGCCACCGCCGGGCCCAGCGTGATGCCGATCAGGGCGTTGCGCAGGAATCCGGTGATGCGGGAGATCAGCGTCGCGATGGCCATCGAACCCGTCGAGCGGACGACGTCGGCGTCGCTGGCGGTGCCGGAGCCCGTCTTCGCGCTTGCCGTGGCCGTTCCCGTCGCCGGTGCGGCGTCCGCGTCGGGGCCCGTGGCGAGGGCGGTGCCCCCGCCCACGCCCGCGCCCGCAGCTGCGGGCCCGGCACCGGCCGCCCCACCGGGCGAGCTCGCGCCGGTCGGCGGTCGATTCAGGATCGGGGCCGACTCCTCGCGGCGCGCCGCGGGAGCGGTGCGGGGCGCGGGAGCGGGCGCCGGTGGCGCGGGCCGGCGAATGCGGCCGCGCTGCCCGGAATGTGGCGCTTCGGGATCAGTCACGCCCCCATTGTGGACGAATTCGGCGGAATCCTTCGAATCGTCCCGACCGCCAGGCGGCGAAAACCCCGACCGCGACGGTCAGGACGATCGACGCGACGATCAGCGAACGGGTGCTCGGCCCCGTCCTGGCGACGATCTCCACCGGCGCCGAAATCCGCTGGCCGTCGGTGGTCTCCAACCACAGGTGCAGCTGGCCGCGGCGCGACCGGTCACCGGAATCCTCGCGCTCCTCCGGCGTCACCTGGAGCGTCAGCGACCCCTTGGCGGGCAGCAGGGCCTCGTGGCGGGCGGCGGTCTCGGACTCGCCGACCCGCACCCGCACGTAAGCGGGCACCGGCAGAGGCAGCCCGTTGCGGCCCACGATGACCACGGGCGACATGTCGGTGGCGCGGGTGTAGACGCCGCCGGGCGCGACCAGGGTCACGGAATCGCGGAGCTGTTGGAGCATCTCGCCCATCCCCGACATCGTCTGCGCCGCGCGCTCGGTGCGGGCGAGATGGTTGTCGGCGTTGCGGCGGCCGATGCCGCTCAGCGCCCGCAGCACGTCGCGGCGCAGCGGCTGCGTGAAACCGTGGCGGGTGAGCGCCACCTGGGGATCGTTGGCCATCATCTCGGTCAGGTCGGTGAGGTACCCGGATTGTTGGCGTGCGCGGCTGACCTCCGTGCCGGAGATCGCCCCCGGATCGGGGTTGGGCGACGCCGTCTGGGCGGGGCCGGACCACCGGTGCTCCACGGAATGGGCGAGGGCATCGCCGAGCTGCATCGGCTCCGCGATCCCGTCGTCGAAGGTGGCGGCCACGGCCCGTAGCAGCGCCCGCGCCTCTTCCCCGCCGGCGGACCAGCCGGCCGGAGGCATGGCCACGATCGGGGCGGCCGGGCGATCGCCCGCGGCCACGGCCGTGTCGGAGATCTCCTGGCGCAGAGTGCCCACGGCCGTCTGCATTCGGGCGGTGCCGGAGTCGGCGGTGAGGTCGTGGCGGCCGGACAGCGCCGTGTACCCGGCCACCTCCGGCGCGGAACCCGTCGCCGCCAGTGCCGCCGACAGCGGCACCGGCAGCCCGAACGCCGTCGCGCCGGGCGCCATCTCGGCGGTCTCGCCGGGACGCGCGATGCGGCCGTCGCCGAGGGTCAGCGAATTCGCGGCGACCAACGACGTGGTCCGCGCATTCGGCGGGGGCCACATCCCGTCGCCGCCGCGGGACGACTCGAACGCCGCCGCGGCGCTGACCGGCAGCGAGGTGTCGCCGAATGCCGTGACCGGCACCGACGCGGCGTCGAGGTAGCCCTCCGGCGGAATGACGACGGAATCGAGGGCGCCGCGGCCCAGCACGCGTTCGACGACCTCGCCGCCGACGGCGAGGGCCTCCGTGGCCAACTCGGGATCGGCGGTGGCCGCGACCGCATTGAGTTCGGCGCCCGACCACGGCAGCGTGACCACGCACAGGTCGCGGGTGGCGACCCGGAGCCGCTCGAGCCAGTCGGCCGCGGCATCGGCGCCCTGGCCGTCGCGCAGGCCGAGGTCGTCGCCCGCGCCCCAGGAATCGCGCAGCCGCGTGCTGCCCTGCACGGGACTGGGCCGCTCGGGCCCGATCCGGTAGCCCGCGCTCATCCGGTCGGCGACGTCGAGGAGCTCGGGATCCACGGCCACGCACGTCGAACCGCGCAGCGCGGGACCCGCGGGGCCAGCCAACTCGGATTCCAGGGCGCCGAGCAGGCCGTCGAGGCGGCCGCCGGGCGACAGCTCCGCCGACAGGGACTCCCCCGACAGGATCAGTTCGGGGCGCCCGGGCGCATCGCCGGTCTCGCCGGGCACCAGCGGCACGTTCGCGGCCAGCGGCCAGACCACCGACACCGGCGCGGGTTCGGCGGTCGTGCCGGGCGCCGACGACTCCGCGGCTCCGGCGTCCCCGGAATTCCCGCTCTCCCCTTCATCCCCGCCGTCCCCGGAATCGGCCCCTTCATCGGTTGACGGGCCGTCGGCGTCCGCGTCGCCGTCGGAAAGCGGCGCGTCGACCGGGACGAGGGTGCGGGTCTCCGCGAGGAACTGATCGATGTCCTCGCCCGGCCGCCCGTTGGCGTTGATCAGCACCGGGTAGACGCCCGGTTCCGCGATGCCCAACCCGCGCGGCGCATCGGCGGCCAGCGGCACCGACAGCGTCAGGGTGCGCGACTCCCCCGCGGCGAGGTCGAAGCCGTCGCGGAAGGACGTGGCCACGCCGAAGGTCTGCTCCGGGGCGGCCATCGCCGTGCGCGCCTCGGCGGCGCCGGCCAGTGCGTCGGCGCGCTGCATGCGCACCACGATGTCATCGATGCCCGCGTCGGAGGTGTTCTCCACCGTCAGCCGGACGCTCAACGTGCCGTCGACCTCGGGGTTCTGCGGGGTGATCGTGTCGATCGACAGCGACAGCGCACCACGATCGGCCACTCGCCCGGCATCGGCGCCCCACTGCGACGAAATCGACGGGTCCGACGGGTCGATCGGCCACGGCGGCGGCGCGGCGGCGGCCCCGGGCGGCCCCAGCGGGCCCGTGGGCGCGACGGGACCGGCGGCGACGGCCAATGCGCCCGCCGCCACTGCCGCGATCAGGCGCACCCGGCGGCGCCCCCCGGCGCGGGTCACCTCGGCGTCGCCCTTCCGGCGTCCTTCTCCGCCTTGGCCAGGTCGGGCAGCAGGTCGTGGGCGCGCCGGGCGAGTTTACGCTCGTCGGCGTACGCCAGGCGCTCGACCAGCGTCGATGCGGGGAACCAGGTCACCTCGGTGACTTCGGGGTCCTCGTCGTTGAGGTCGCCGTCGACGTAGCGCAGCAGATGGTGGTGCACCGTCTTGTGGATGCGCGTGCCGTCGGAGATGAACCAGTAGTCGATGACGCCCAGCTCGGCGATGACCTCGCCGTGGATGCCGGTTTCCTCCCACACTTCGCGTTCGGCGGTGGAGTCGTGCGCCTCGCCGGGCTCGACGTGGCCCTTCGGCATGGACCACAGCAGGCGTCCGCGGCGGTCGAGGCGGCCGATCAGCGCCACGTAGACGCGGTCGAGGTCGACGCTGCCGTCGTCATGCACGGCCTCCGCCAGCCCGGAGACCACCAGTCCGCCGGCCGACGTTTCGATGGACGTGCGCATGCGATCGCGCTGCTCCGCGCCGCGCTGCGGTCCGCGCCCGCCTGCGGGGCGGCGTCCGGGGCGTCCCTTGGACTGGCCCGCTTGACGACGCCGCTGCCCCGACCGTCCGCCGCCCGACTTCGAACCCGGGCGTGACGACGACTTGCCGGAGCCGTCCTTGGCCCGATCCTTGGTCCCGTCCTTGGCCCCGGAGTCGCCGCGGCCGGCGTTGCCGCCGGAGGCACCGGAGCCCCCGGAGCCGCCGGAACCCTGGCCGCGTCCGCGGCCGCCGCGCCGGCGGCGACGGGAACGGCCGCCGGAGCCCGAACCGTCCCTGGAGTTGCCGGAATCCTTGCCGGAATCCTTGGCGCCGCTATTCGCGCCGCCCTTCGCTCCGCCGGAACGCGCGCCCGACTTCTCCGACTGCCCCGAATGGCGGGACTGCCCCGACTTGCCCTGCTGCCCGGACTGACTGGACTTGCCCGACTGCCCGGAACCTCCGGACCGGCCGTCGCCGGAACCCTGCCCGGAGTTCTGCTTGGCCCCCTGGCCGCCGTCCTGGGGGCGGCCGCTGCGGCGACGCGAACGTCGGCGGCGCCGACGCTGCGGCCCCGCCGTCCCCTCGTTCTTGTCGGCATCGCTCATTCCACACAGACTACCGGGCCGCCCCGAGCCTGCGGGTATTGTGTCGCACGTGACCGACGCCCCGACTCCCCAGCACACCCCCGCCCACGGCGACGACGGCAATCACGGCGACCGCGGCGCACACGGCCACGGCGCTGCCGTCGACGCGGATCTGCGGCGGACGGCGATGCTGGCGGTGGCGGATCAGGCCATCGGCCGGGAGGCCGACCTGCTGGCGCCGTTGGCCGCCGCCTTCGCCGAGCGCGGGCATTCGCTGTACCTGGTGGGCGGTTCGGTGCGCGACGCTCTGATGGGGCGGTTGGGCAACGACCTCGACTTCACCACCGGCGCGCGCCCCGACGTCGTGGCCGCGATCCTCGAGTCCTGGGCCGAGACCACGTGGGACACCGGCATCGAGTTCGGCACCGTCTCCGCGGAGAAGAAGGGCCGCCAGGTGGAGATCACCACCTTCCGCGCCGACGTCTACGACCAGGTCAGCCGCAATCCGGAGGTCACCTTCGGCGATACCCTCGAAGGGGACCTGGTCCGCCGCGATTTCCGCTGCAACGCCATCGCCGTGGAACTCCACGCCGACGGCACGCGCTCGTTCCGCGACCCGCTGAACGGCTTCGACGACGTCGTCGCCGGCGTCCTGGACACCCCCGGCCCGCCGGAGGTCAGTTTCGGCGACGACCCCCTGCGGATGCTCCGCGCCTGCCGCTTCACCTCGCAGCTCGGGTTCGCGGTCTCCGATCGGGTCCGCGCCGCCATGACCGAAATGAACGGTGAAATCCGCCGCATCACCGTCGAACGCGTCGGCGCGGAACTGGACAAGATGATCCTGGGCGCCGACCCGTCGTCCGGCATCGACCTGATGGTGGACACCGGCCTGGCCGACCACGTCATCCCCGAGATCCCCGCCATGAAGATGACGCAGGACGAGCACCGGCAGCACAAGGACGTCTACCAGCACTCCCTGCAGGTCATGCGCCAGGCCATCGAACAGGAGGAGCCCGGCGAACCCGACCTGGAACTGCGTTGGGCGGCGCTGCTCCACGACTGCGGCAAGCCCGACACCCGCGCCTTCACCGACTCCGGCAACGTCTCCTTCCACCACCACGAGGTCGTCGGCGCCAAGCTGGTGCGCCGCCGCCTGCGCAAGCTGAAGTACCCGAAGCGCGTCACCGAGAACATCGCGCAGCTGGTCTACCTGCACATGCGCTTCCACGGTTACGGCGACGCCGCCTGGACCGACTCCGCCGTGCGCCGCTACGTCACCGATGCCGGCCCTCTCCTGGAGAAGCTGAACAAGATCGTGCGGGCGGACTGCACCACGCGGAACCGTCGTAAAGCAGCGCGATTGGCCCGCGCCTGCGACGACCTGGAAACCCGCATCGCCGAACTCGCCGCCGCCGAGGATCTGGCCAAGGTGCGCCCCGACCTCGACGGCAACGACATCATGGAAATCCTCGGTCTCGGCCCCGGCCCTGAAGTCGGCCAGGCGTGGAAGCACATGAAGGACGTGCGCCTGGACCAGGGGCCGCTGGAACGCGAAGACGCCATCCTCGAGCTCAAGCGCTGGTGGACCGAACGCGACGCCCGGGCATAATGGGCGGGGTGGAGCAGGAAAACCTTTTCGGAGACCGACTTTTCAATTGCCTCGAGCGCAACGACCCCGCCGCGGGCATGCTGCTCGTCGCCGCGCCGGGCATGGAGTCGCCGGAATTCGCCCGCAGCGTCGTGTTCCTCATCGAGCACGACGAAGGCGGCACCCTCGGCGTCGACTTGACCACCCGGTCGCAGACGCCCGTGCACAACGTCCTCGAACCGTGGGCCGGGCTGATGTCGAAGCCGCCCGTCGTCTACGTCGGCGGGCCCGTCAACCCGACGCAGCCCGTGTGCGTCGGCGTGCTGCGCACCGGCACCGACCTGCCCGAGCGGGTCGACGAGGCCACCGGCGCTCCCCTGCTGGAAAAGCTCGCGCACCGGTTCGCGCTGGTCAACCTGGGCGTCGAGCCGGACGCCGTCACCGAGCACATCGACGGCGCCCGCCTGTTCGCCGGGTACGCCGGCTGGGCGCCGGGGCAGCTGCACGACGAAATCGAGCGCGGCGACTGGTACGTCGCCCCCGCCCTGCCCAGCGACGTCCTCGCACCGGGCGCGGCCGACGTGTGGGGCGACGTCATGCGCCGCCAGCCGTGGCCGCTGCCCCTGTACTCGACCTACCCCGTCGACGTCCGTGACAACTGACGGGACGGCGGGTCCCGGCGCCGGTCCCGCGCCCGCCGACCCCCACCCGATCCGCGGCGGCATCGTCGAGGCGTGGCCGGTGGGCCTGGGCCTGATCCCGCTGGGCCTGGCGTTCGGCGTGCTGGTGACGCAGACGGGTTTCGAGTGGTGGTGGACGCCGCTGTTCTCCATCATCGTCTACGCGGGGTCGATGGAATTCCTGGCGATCGGCCTGGTCATGGCGCATACCGGGCTGCTGGGGTCGGCGGTGACGGCGTTCATGGTCAACTTCCGGCACATCTTCTACGGGCTGACGTTCCCGCGCGACGTCATCGGCGCGAAGCCGGGCGGCAGCCGGATCCTGCGCGGTCTCGGCCGGACGTATTCGACGTACGCGCTGACCGACGAGTCCTACGCCATCGCCTCGGCCCGCCCCGCCGGGGCGCCGCCGCTGACGGGTGCGCGCTTGTTGAGCATCCAAGTGTTCTGCCAGTTCATGTGGGTGATTTCCGGCATCGTCGGTGCGCTTTCGGGCCGTGCGCTGCCGGAGGGCCTGGTCGGTTTCGAGTTCGCCTTGACCGCCCTGTTCACGGTGCTGGCCATCGATGCGTTCCGCGTCAACCGCGATTGGTCGCTGCCGGCGTCGGCGGTGGCGTGCGTCGGCGTCGGGTGGCTGGTCAATCCGGGCCAGATGCTGGTCATCGGCCTGGTGCTGTACTTCGCGGTGTTGCTCGCGCGCGTGTGGTCGCCGCGGCTCGACGCCGCGTTGACGTGGCGGTCCGGCACGGTTCCGCTTGACGACGCCCACCTCCCCGCCACAGACCCCCGCACGGAGGCACCGTGATGCCCGGTTCAGGTTATGTTCTGGCGTCGTTGCTGGTCATGGGCGCGGTGACGGTGGCGTTGCGATGGGCTCCGTTCGCCTTCATCCGCGTGCTGCGGGGTTCGGAGCTGGTGCGCTTCCTCGGCGTGACCATGCCCGTCGGCGTGATGGTGGCGTTGGTGGCGTACACGCTGGTCGACCGGATGGGGCTGGTCGGCGGTGGTGATGCGGCCGCCGGTGGCGCCGCCGGCGATCCCGGCGGGTGGTGGGCCGCTCCCCTGGCGCTGGCGGTGACGGTGATCCTGCATTTGTGGCGGCGCAATGCCGCGATGAGCATTCTGGTCGGCACCGCGCTGTACGTGGTGCTGGTCAACGTGGTCGCCTGACCCGGCACTCGCGAGCCTTCGGCCCCCGCTCTCGGCCCCGCCCCATACCTTCCGATTGGCCGGCGCCCATGCGCGGAAGCGGTCGGGCGCCTACGCGCGCAGGTGGCCCACGCGCTCCCAGGCCGGGTCCTCGGCCGCCACGATCTCGTGGTCGCCCTCGGCCCACGTGTCGGTCAGCGCGGCCAGGCGCTCCGTCGCGTCCGTCTCCGGGTCGACGTAGAAGTGCAGCAGGCGCATGCCGTCGGCCGTCTCGGCGGCGGCGACGATGCCGTCGTCGGCCAGCGTCGCCATGGCCTCCTCGCCGAAGTCCGCCAGCGCCTTCGCCGACGCCTCGCCCGCCTGTCCGTCATCGAGGACGTCCGAGAACAGCAGCTGCACCACCACATGGCGGGTGAACAGGGGGCCGAGCAGCGGCGACAGCGGCGCACGCGTGCCCACCATCACCGGCTTGCCGTCGGCCTGGCCCTGCAGCGTCATCCACCGCGGGCACGCCCCGGCCAGCCGATCGATGAACCCCGGAAGATCCGACAACGGCATCGCGCCCTCCGGCTCCTCCGCCGAAAACGCGAAGGCCCGCAGCCACAGGCCGAAGTCCTCTTCGCCCAACGCCAACTGCAGCAGCATGAAACCGACGTGGGCGACGTCGCGCTCGCCCTCCTCGCCGGCCTCCATGAACCGCGCGAACACCGGGTGGAACAGGCGCACGTCGACGACGCCCTGACCGGCGGCGACGGCGACGCGCCCGTCGGCGGGGTCGATCTCGTGGCCCGCCCACGTCACCGTGGACACCGGCTCGGCGGTGCGCAGGTCGGTGAACGACCACACCGGGCCGTCGTCGGGCGCGGCGTCGAGCCACCGGCGCGCGATGTGGCGGACCTCCGGATCACCGGCGGCGGTCACCGTCAGCAGGTGCCGCGAGAACGGCTCGCCCGCCCCGAAACCCCACACCAGGCGACCGTCGATCGCCCCGATCCGCGGGCCGACCTCGGCCTGGATGTCGAACGGCTCCGCATCGCCGAAACCGCCGCCGCCGAAATCCGCACCGCCCGTGAACGCCCCGTCCAGGCGGTTCGCGCCCTCCGCGGACCACCAATCCCAAAACGCCGCAATCGCACCGTCGCGGGCCGCGGCCGCGGCACCGTCCCCGGCGTCCCCTCCGGCCGCGCCCGCAGCGTTTCCGGTCGTTCCCGGCGTATCGGTCATGGTGGCACTCCCCTTGTCGGCGACCCGTGGCTGTCGCCGACCACGCTACGTCACCCGGCGGCATCTCTCAGGTCGGGCACGCGACCGCCCCTCCCCGGGTTGGGCGGCGAAATGGCCGTCGTCAAGCAGAAAATGAGAAAGGCGCACCGGCCCGAAGCCGATGCGCCCACCCGAGCCCCGCCCCCGTCAACTGACGGCGTCGGCGGTGGCGCGTTCCTCGAACTCCTTGCCCCATTTGGCGGCGTAGACGGCGCACATCATCAACTGGATCTGGTGGAAGATCATCAGCGGCAGGATGATCACGCCCGCCCCGCCGGACCCGAAGATCACCGCCGCCATCGGCAGGCCCGTGGCCAGCGACTTCTTCGAACCGCAGAACTGGATGGCGATCTGATCGCGGCGATCGAAGCCGGCCTTGCGCGCCATGAACCCCGACAGGCGCAGCAGGAACTCCACCAGCACCACCGACAGCACGCACAAGATGACGATGTCCATCACCGGCACGCGCGACCAGATGCCGTCGACCATGCCCTCGGAAAATGCCACGTAGACGACCATTGCGATGGAGATGCGGTCGACGTTCTTCGTCGCCTTCGCCGCCGCGAACTTCAGCGTCCACCGCCGCAGGAGCTGGCCGAGGACGAACGGCAGCAGCAGCTGCAGCGAAATGTCCAGGAAGACCGACCCGTCGACCTTCACGCCGCCGCCGGTGGCCATGAGCAGCATCACCAGCACCGGCGTGATCACGATGCCCAGCAGGTTCGACGCCGACGCGCTGACGATCGACCCGGCGACGTTGCCGTGCGCGATGGACGTGAAGTTCACCGACGACTGCACCGTCGACGGCACCAGCGTCATGTACAGGATGCCCATGTACAGGCCGGGCGCGAGGATCCAGTCCAGCGGCTTCATGGCCAGGCCGAGGATGGGGAACAGCACGAAGGTGAACGCGAGGATCATCAGGTGCAGCCGCCAGTGCTTGAGGCCGTCGAGGGCCTCGCGCGGGCTCAGGCGCGAGCCGTAGAGGAAGAACAGCAGGCCGATGGCGATTTTCGTGGCCAGGCCGAAGCCCTCCGCGAAGGTGCCGCGGGCGGGCAGGAAAATCGCGATGATCACGGCCAGCACGATCATCACGATCAGGGGATCTGGGCGCCACGAGCGCAGACGGTTCCACATGGGGAACAAGGTTATCCCGTGGGTCGGGCGGGCGCGCCGGTTACGGCGTTTCTGCGGTGGGGTCGGTTGGCGGGGCGGTCTGAGTGCCGGATGGTGCCCGTTGGCGACGGCTGGCGGCCGGTTCGCGCGTTAACCCACCCCGAATGAGCAAACCCACCCGGTATAGCGGGTGGGTCAAGCGATTCGGGGTGGGTTTGGCCGTTTTGCTTGGCGACGGCCCGGCGTCCCCGCTATTCGGCGTCGGTGGCGCGGGCGGCGCGGCGCATGGCGTCGCGGTCGACCTTGGCCGAGGCCGCGGAGCTCGCGGAACCGGTGGTGGCGCCGGCACCGGTGCCGAAGGTGGCGTTGCCGTCCTCGCACATGCCGTTGAGGCTGCAGGATCCGCAGCCGCCGGTGACGCCGCAGTCGACGGAGGGGTCGCGGGGCGCGGTGGTGTCGGTGGCAGCGGCGGTGCCGGACGCGGCGCCGGAAGTCGGGGTGCCTGAAGCCGCGGCGCCGGACGAGCAGCACGCGGAGTCGGCACCGGCGGGCCCGCCGGTGGTGTTCGTCTCGCAGGCCTCGGCCTCGGCGGATCCGCAGCCGCAGTCGGAGCCGCAGCCGGAGTCGGATTCGGCGGACTTCTTGGCGTCGTACAGCGCGATGGTGTGGGAACCGATGGCGCCGCCGACGCCCAGCATGGCCAGGCCCAGCAGCACGGCGACGGCGACCCACAGCCACATCCACCCGGACGCCTCCGGCTGGATGGCGACGAACGCCAAGGCGCCCGCGCCCGCGAACGCCAGCGCGGACACGGCCCACGGCGGGCCGGCGACGCGGTGGGTGATGTCCCAGTTCTCGCGGGACTTGCGGGCCTCGGGGGCGCGGATGCCCACGTACCCGTTGCCCGGCAGCTTGGCGGACCACGCCAGGCCCGCCA